>Ga0182741_1000107_pt1 | contig 135283 bp, 122 predicted proteins | sample eDN5th37CBELigOP_FD_128874 | JGI IMG/M metagenome (GOLD analysis project Ga0182741, IMG submission 128874) | Enriched Organic Plus compost microbial communities from Emeryville, California, USA - eDNA 5th pass 37_C BE-Lig OP (version 2) (version 2) ...
AGCGGTGCAGCCCTCAATGTAGTGCACGTAGCTGCCCTCGTCGGCGATGATGAGCGTGCGCTCGAACTGGCCCATGTTCTCGGTGTTGATGCGGAAGTAGGCCTGCAGCGGGATCTCGACGTGCACGCCCTTCGGAACGTACACGAAGGAGCCGCCCGACCACACCGCGGTGTTGAGCGCGGCGAACTTGTTATCGCCGGAAGGGATCACGGTGCCGAAGTACTCTTCGAAGAACTCGGGGTGTTCCCGCAACGCGGTATCGGTGTCGAGGAAGATCACGCCCTGCGCTTCGAGGTCTTCTCGGATCTGGTGGTACACGACCTCAGACTCGTACTGCGCGGCCACGCCGGCCACGAGTCGCTGCCGTTCCGCCTCAGGAATGCCGAGCTTCTCGTAGGTGTTCTTGATCTCCTCTGGGAGCTCTTCCCAGCTTGTCGCCTGCTTCTCCGTCGACCGCACGAAGTACTTGATGTTGTCGAAATCGATTTCGCTCAGGTCCGCACCGAAGGTCGGCATGGGTTTGCGATCGAAGATCTGCAGAGCCTTCAGTCTGCGTTGGAGCATCCATTCGGGCTCGTTCTTGAGTGCCGAGATATTCCGAACGACATCCTCGTTCAGACCGCGCTGCGCCGTCTCACCTGCCCGGTCCGCATCGTGCCAGCCAAATTCGTACACCCCCAGACCCTCGAGTTCTGGGCGGTCAATCAGCACTTCTGGCATCTGTCATCCCTCATTCATCTCAGCGCCGCGGGAGTGATGCGCACGCGAGATTCGGGTACACACCAGGTTCCCTGCGGCGGTGCAGTATTCTGGGCGTCGGGCGAAGCAATCCTTCGACGTCGCAACGTCGGAGACCGCGTCTCATGACGCAACCACAGCTTCCCATTCTACAGGCTCCCGGTGAAAACGGGAATGGCGACCGCTTTGAGCGAACGCCGCTGAGAGGAGCACCTTGTCCGCCACGATGGATACCCCCGCGCCCGGGATGAAACGCAGGAGCGAACCCTCCGTTTTCTTGAAAATTGTGGCTTGGTTGTCCTTCCTCCTGAACGTGATCATCATCGGCACCGGCGGGGCCGTTCGCCTCACGGGGTCGGGTCTCGGATGTCCAACGTGGCCGTTGTGCACCAGCGATTCGCTCGTGCCCACGCAGGAGCTGAGTTGGCACAGCCTCATCGAGTTCGGCAACCGCACGATCTCGGGACCGATCCTGGTATCCGCGATCCTCGTGTTCATCTTGAGCCTCATGCTGCGCAGGTACCGCAAGGACCTGCTCGTGTTGTCGGCGATCGTGCTGGGGCTCGTTGTTTTGCAGGCGGTCGTTGGTGGCGTGATCGTCTGGCTGCATCTCAATGCGAACCTCGTCGGCTTTCATTACGTGGTCTCGCTGATCCTTGTCTGCATCACCGCTGCCTTCTTAGCTCGGATGTACGAGCCGCCGGTGACACGTGAGCGCGTCGTGCCAGGGCCGTACGCGGTGCTCACGCACCTGACGTCCCTGTTCGTAGCCGTGACCGTGTTCGTTGGTGTGCTGACGACCGGCGCTGGTCCCCATTCGGGCGATGCCAACATCGAGCGAGACGGCTTTGACGCTTCGCTCCTCGCGCACATCCACGCCTGGCCCGGGTATATTACGCTGGCGCTGGTCTTCGCGATCACCGTGTGGGCGGTCATCGCGAAGCTGCGCCCGGCACGCTGGAGCATCATGCTGCTTGTCGCAATGATCGTGCAGATCGGGGTCGGGGTGTATCAGGCCAGAACCGGGCTTCCACCCTTGGCCGTTGGCATCCATATGGTCCTGGCCTCGCTCACGGCTGCAGCCATGACCCTCGTCGTACTGCGTATGAAACGGCCCGTAGCCGCGGTTGCCCAGTCGCAACCGCCCGTCTCAGGCGTCTAGCGCCTGGGAAATGTCCGACCAGAGGTCTTCGACGTTCTCGATTCCCACGCTCAGCCGCACGAGCGACTCCGGCACGGTGTGCGGCTCCCCCGGTTGCCGCCGACGCCGCTCGGCAAGTGTCTCCACCCCGCCGAGGCTGGTGGCCGGCGTGATCAGTCGCAGTGCCTCCATGAATCGTTCAGCGGCGGTGACTCCCCCGGCGAACTCGATCGAGATGATCGCGCCATACCCGTCGAGTTGAGCCGTAGCCAGTGAGTGACCGGGATCGGCGGGCAGGCCAGGGTAACGCACACGCGAGAGCTCCTTACGGCCTGTGAGGCGCGTGGCGAGCGTGGTCGCGTTCTGCTCTGCTCGGTCCAGCCGAACCGCTAATGTGCGTAGGCCTCGCAGTGTCAACCATGATTCGAAGGGGCCGGGGATCGCGCCGTGCAACGTGCGGTTCTGCTGCAGACGCGAACGCAGTCCCGCATCCGCGGTAACGAGCACGCCGAGCAGCACATCGGAGTGCCCTCCGATGAACTTCGTCGCAGAGTGCACCACCAAATCGGCACCCAGGCCGAGTGGACGTTGACGCAGCGGAGTCGAAAAAGTGTTGTCGATCGCCACGAGCGCTCCGCGTTGCTTCGCCGCGGCGATGAGCGCGGGCAAATCGAGCACGTCGAGCAGCGGGTTCGTCGGTGACTCGAGCCAGACGAAGTCGGCACCCTCGAACGCATCTATGGCGGCGTTCCAATCGCTTGGATCGATCTCGCGAAGTTCAAGGGCACCCTCATCATGCAGACTGCGAGCCAGGCCGACCGTGCCCCCGTAGGAAGTCGACGGCACGACAGCCACGCCGCCAATCGGCACCAGTGAGAGGGCCGCCGACACCGCTGCCATGCCTGAGGCATACGAGAGGGCCGGCAATGGCGCGCCTTCGAGCTGTGCGATCGCCTCCTCGAGCGGCTCCCAGGTTCGGTTCGAGAAACGCGCGTACACGTAATCGTCTGCTCCGGGGGCATGCACGCCGACGAATGTCGACGACATCTCGATCGGTGGGTTGAGTGCGCTGCCGCGACGGCGCTCAGGCCGTCCGACTGATACGACAGAGGTATCCGGGTACACCGATGCTTCGTGGGGAGCCATATCTGAGAGCGTACCGGTTCGCGGTCTGAGCGACGGGGTGCCGACGCTCATCCTCGGCGCTTGCGCGCGCAATCACCGGAGCGAAGCGGCCCCTAGAACGGCAGCAGTGGGTCCACTGCGATCGCGAGTGAGAGCAACGAGAGGTAGGCGATCGAGCCGTGGAACACCTTCATCGGTTTGCCCTCCTCGCCCCGTATCGCACTGCCATACAACCGGTGTGCCTCGATGATGAACCAGGCTCCAGAACCGACTGCAACAACCGCGTACACGATGCCCATCTGCGCAACAGGAATGAGGAGCAGACTGGACGCCGCGGTCGCCCAGGTGTACAGAATGATCTGCATTCCCACTGTCACGCGGCCCCGCACCACTCCCAGCATCGGGACGCCCGCATTCGCGTAGTCGGAACGGTACTTCATCGACAGCGGCCAGTAGTGTGGTGGCGTCCAGAGGAAGATCACCAAGAAGAAGATCCAAGCCGGCCAATCCAATGAACCGGTTACTGCGGCCCACCCGATCAGCACTGGGAAGCACCCCGCGATGCCGCCCCAGATGATGTTCTGCTCGCTGTGCCGCTTCAGTAGCAGCGTATAGATCACGACGTAAAAGAAGATTGCCGCCGCTGACAGCGCTGCAGCAAGCCAGTTGGTGGTGAAGCTCAACCATACGACCGAGCAGATTCCGAGCACCCAAGCGAACACGAGCGCGCTCCGGTCGGTGATCTCCCCCGTGACCAGCGGACGATTCGACGTACGCTTCATCTTGCGATCCATGTCGCGATCGATGTAGCAATTGAACGCCCCTGCTGATCCGGCGCTCATCGCACCGCCCAAGAGCGTGGCGAGAACAAGCCAGAGGCTAGGAAGTCCGTCTTGAGCGAGGATCATGGCCGGAACCGTGACCACAAGCAACAGCTCCATCACCCGCGGTTTCGTGAGGGCCACGTATGCTCTCACGGTACGTGCGAAGCCGATCTTCTGGGACCGCAAACTCGCAGCAGACTGGGAGATGGTTTCAGTGGACATCGCCTCTATGGTACCCCGTCTCGCTGTAGGCTTGACTGCGGTGCCCGTGATGAAGAGTCAGGGCGCGATCGAACGCTGAGAGAGGCCGGGAATTGACCAACGATTTGCAGTGGGATGAGCTCGATGATCGCGCGGTAGACACCGCACGCGTGCTTGCGGCAGACGCCGTCGAGAAGGTCGGCAACGGACATCCGGGCACCGCGATCAGCCTCGCGCCAGCGGCATACTTGCTCTATCAGAAGGTCATGCGTCACGATCCGCGCGACCCGGGCTGGTTGGGGCGAGACCGGTTCGTGCTCTCTATCGGGCATAGCTCGCTCACCCAGTACGTGCAGCTCTACCTCGGCGGCTTCGGCCTCGAACTCGAGGATCTCCAGGCGCTGCGCACTTGGGGATCAAAGACCCCAGGCCACCCGGAGTTCGGCCACACCGCCGGTGTGGAGATCACCACCGGACCGCTCGGTCAGGGGCTCGCCTCCGCCGTAGGCTTCGCCTACGCTCAGCGTTATGAACGAGGGCTCTTCGATCCGGATGCTGTTCCGGGTCAGAGCCCATTCGATCACTTCACCTATGTGCTCGCCGGCGACGGCGACCTACAGGAGGGCGTCACGAGCGAGGCGGCGTCATTGGCGGGACACCAGGAGCTCGGCAATCTCATCGCGATATACGACTCCAATCAGATCTCTATCGAAGACGACACGAACATCGCCTACAGCGAGAACGTTCGGATGCGCTACGAGTCCTACGGCTGGCAAGTGCTCGAGGTGGACTGGCGCAACGACGGCGAGTACCGCGAGGACGTCCCCGCCTTGTTCGCGGCGATTCGGAGCGCGCAGGCCGAGGCGAAGCGGCCGACTCTCATCATCCTCCGCACGATCATCGGCTGGCCGTCACCGGGGAAGCAGAACACCGGCGGCATTCATGGCTCGGCGCTCGGAGCGGAAGAAGTCGAGGGTCTGAAGCGTGCGCTCGGCTTCGATCCTGCGCAGCACTTCGCAGTCGCTTCCGAGGTTCTCGCCCACACTCGCGGGCTCGCGACGCGCTCCTCGCAGGACCGCGAGGACTGGCAGCGTGCCTTCGATTCGTGGGCGCAGCACAACCCCGAACGCAAGGCGCTGTTGGATCGTCTCGAAGCCGAGGAGCTGCCCGAAGGCGCGCTCGATGCGCTGCCGGTGTTCGAGTCCGGCACCAGCGTCGCTACGCGCTCAGCCAGCGGCAAGGTCATCAACGCGCTGGCACCGATCATGCCCGAGTTGTGGGGCGGCTCTTCAGATCTTGCCGGCTCCAACAACACCACCATCATCGGGGCTCCGTCCTTTGTGCCGGCCCATCACTCCACGGGCACGTGGCAGGGCGACCCGTACGGCAGGGTGCTGCACTTCGGTATCCGAGAGCACGCGATGGCTGCCATCGTCAACGGGATCCAGCTGCACGGTAAGACGCGCAGCTTCGGAGGCACCTTCCTCCAGTTCGCCGATTATATGCGTCCCGCCGTGCGACTCGCAGCGCTCATGAATGTACCGAGCATCTTCGTATGGACGCACGATTCCATCGGTCTTGGTGAAGACGGACCCACTCACCAGCCGATCGAGCACCTTGCCGCGCTCAGAGCCATCCCGAACCTCGCGATCGTCCGCCCCGCGGATGCGAACGAGGTTGCCGTCGCCTGGCACGAGACCCTCAGCCGACACGAGGGTCCAACAGGTCTCGCCCTCACTCGGCAGAATGTGCCGGTGTTCGAACGGGGGCCGGGCACAGCGGAAGGAGAGGTGTTTGCGTCTGCAGAAGGTGTGCGTCGGGGGGCATACGTGCTTGCTGAGTCGCCGACGGGCCGAGTCGATGTGATCCTCATCGCGACCGGCAGCGAGGTGCAGCTGGCCGTGGCGGCCCGAGCGCAACTCGCCAATGAGGGTGTCGGAGCGCGGGTGGTTTCAGCGCCGTGCCTGGAGTGGTTCGATGAGCAGAGTGTCGAGTACCGTGAGTCTGTGCTTCCCGCCGAGGTGACGGCTCGCGTGAGCGTCGAAGCAGGTATTGCACAGGGTTGGCGCGATTACGTTGGTGACCGCGGCAGAATCGTGAGTATCGAGCATTTCGGAGCCTCCGCCAGCGCCGAACGACTCTTCCAGGAATTCGGCATTACCGCGGAGGCGGTCGTAGCTGCGGCGAGGGAATCGCTCGCCGCATAACTTGGGAGAACCTGTAATGAATGAACCAGCAACCTCAGCACTGCTGCGCGAAGGGGTCAGTATCTGGCTCGACGACCTTTCGAGGGAGCGAATCGTCAGTGGCGAGCTCGAGGAGATGATCCGTTCCCTCGATGTTGTCGGGGTCACAACGAACCCGACGATTTTCGCCAACGCGATACGCAATGGAAGCGGCTACGCCGACAGCCTCAGCAACCGCTCTCGTGAAGGCATACCCGTCGAGGAGGCCGTCTTCGATCTCATGTGTGCCGACGTGGCTGATGCCTGCGATGTGTTCGCCCCGCTGTACGCCAGTTCCGGAGGGCGAGACGGTCGCGTCTCGATCGAGGTCTCTCCCCTGCTGGCTCACGATTCCCAGGGCACCATCGCGCAAGCTACGGAGCTGTGGAGCAGAGTCGACCGCCCCAACGCAATGATCAAGATTCCCGCGACTTCCGAGGGTCTTGAGGCAATCAGCGAGGTGACGGCACTGGGCATCAGCGTCAATGTGACTCTGATTTTCGGGCTCACCCGATACCGGGAAGTGATCAACGCTTACCTCACCGGCCTCGAACGCGCGCGACGCAGCGGACTCGATCTGACTCGAATCCACTCCGTCGCCTCGTTCTTCGTGTCTCGTGTTGACACGATGATCGACGCAAAGTTGGACGGGATCGGAACTCCCGAGGCGCGTGCACTACGCGGCACGTGCGGCTTGGCGAACGCGCGACTTGCATACGAGGTCTTTACCCAGGGCTTCGCCAGTGAACGAGCTCGCCTACTGCTGGATGCCGGTGCCAACCTGCAGCGGCCGCTCTGGGCGTCCACCGGTGTGAAGGATCCGAGCCTGCCGGACACGCTCTATGTGAGCGGACTCGTCGCGCCCAATGTCGTCAACACGATGCCCGAGGCGACGCTTCGCGCGTTTGCCGATCACGGTGAGGTGACCGGGAACACGATCTCGACTGCCGCGAGCGAGAGCGAAGGAGTCTTAAACTCACTCGACGCTGTCGGCATCGACTACCGTGACATCACCGAGCAGCTCGAGCGCGAAGGTATCGAGAAGTTCGAGGCCTCCTGGGCAGAACTTCTCGATACGGTGGGCCGCGAATACCTGGGCGCAGTATGAGCATCGCGGTTCAGGTTGCCTCGTCCTGGGCGGATTCGTCGAACCCATTGGTCGAGCAACTGGTGCGCACCCGCTTCGCCAGCCGTCTGTTCGCAAAGGATGCGACGCTGTGGGGTACAGCAGCCGAGCAGGAGGCCTCAACACGGCTCGGCTGGGTCGACCCGTTCGCAAGGGCGACTGACCTCATTGCGCGCGCGAACAGTATTCGGGGCACATTGCGCGGGAACGGTATCGATCGCATTGTGCTCTGCGGTATGGGCGGATCGAGTCTCGGGCCCCAGGTAGTCGCACGAGAGGCCGGCGTGGACCTGACGGTGCTCGATTCGACGCATCCCGCAGAGGTTGCCCGCGCGCTGGCCGGTGACCTCGGCCGAACGGCGGTGGTCGTATCATCAAAGTCCGGAACGACCTTGGAAACCAACTTGCACGCGGCGATGTTCATCGACGCGTTCTCAGGTGCAGGTATCGACCCAGCCGAGCGCGTGCTGTTCGTAACGGATCCCGGCTCCCAGTTGGCACGGAAGGCCGAGGAGGGTTTTCAGGTCGTCCTCGCGGACCCGAGCGTCGGAGGCAGGTTCTCAGTGCTGACGGCCTTTGGCATCCTTCCGGCAGTCTTGGCGGGTGCCGACTTTGACCGGCTGATCGCGGAGGCCGAGACGGCCGCGTCGACGCTTGCCATCGACTCGACCGAGAATCCGGCACTGCGCCTGGCAGCCGTGCTCGCAGCAGCGCATCCCACGCGATTCGCTCTGCTTCTTCAGGAATCGGCCTCCGAGCGATGGGGGCTCGGGGACTGGATCGAGCAGTTGATCGCAGAATCCACGGGGAAGCAAGGAAAAGGCATCCTGCCAATAGCCCTCGAGCGTGACGATTGTCGCCTCGGGCGGCCGCTGGACTCTGCGCTGCTGGCGGCCGTGGGCGACAAGCCCGGCGATCCTCGCGCAGATATCACCGTGCTCGCGCCGCTCGGGGCGCAATTCTTGCTCTGGGAGGTGGCGACTGCGGCACTGGGGCACTTGTTGCGCATCAATCCGTTTGACCAGCCGAACGTCGAGGCAGCCAAGGCAGCGGCACGCGAGTGCTTGCAAGCGGGATCCGACGCCCCCGGCTCTGCGGAGGTTCCCGACGCGGACCCAGATGAACTCATCCCGCTACTCACCGAGGCCCTCTCCTCCGACGGATACGTGGCCATCCAGGCGTTCGTCGACAGAGAAAGTGACTCGGCGCTTGCCGCGAAGCGGTTACTCGAGCGGCTTTCTACTGAACTCGACGTTCCGGTCTCGATCGGCTGGGGACCACGCTACCTGCACTCGATAGGACAGTTTCACAAGGGAGGGCCGCGGGTCGGCGTGTTCGTGCAGCTCGTAGACGACGCCTCGCCGGCGTTGACCGCGCCTGGCCACGATGTGTCCCTGGCGTCGGTACTGCGCGCCCAGGCAGACGGAGATCACCGGGTGCTCGAAGCACAAGGGCGACCGGTCCTGCTCCGATCCTGCTGATCCGAGATCGCTCCAGAACGGGAGCGTTCCGGCGCGCTCAAGCCTTCTGTGCGCTCCCGCGGCGCTCGCGTAGCTTCTGCAGCGCCTGCTCGAGCAGTTCCTCCGCTTCCTCGGGGGTGCGGCGCTCCTTCACATACGCCAGGTGAGTCTTATAGGGCTCGTTCTTCGCGACCTCCGGCGGGTTCAACCGGTCGCGGCCGGCGGGCAGCCCCGTCTGCGGGGAGTCGATCTGATCCGGAATCTCCTCGGGATCAACGTCCGCCGCAAAGTAACGGACCGTCTCGTTACCGTGGATGTCGTAGTAGGACACCGCGATCCGCTCAGCCCGTATCCCATGATCCATCTCACCCATCGGTCCCGAGCCAACGCGAGCACCCCGAATAGCGTTACTGCCAGACAAACTTCACCTTTCCTTGGACGATTGTCCCTGACCCCGAATGCGTGGGCGACTAACGATCAAACAACAGAAAAACGTGCGATCAATCCCAGCCCAATAATTGAGGCGACCCAGAACAGCGAGACGATCACCGTGATGCGGTTGAGGTTGCGTTCGGCCACCCCAGATGAGCCCAGACTGGACGTGACGCCGCCACCAAACATGTCGGAGAGACCACCACCGCGGCCCTTATGCAACAGAATGAATAGTGTCAGCAAGGCGCTCGTGAGAACGAGCAACACGATCAGGGCGATCTTGACTATGAGCACTGGAGCGGCCCTTTCACTGTAGACAAACCAACGTCCAGTATAACGCGCTATGCGGTCGTTACATGCTTTTCGAACTGGACAATGCGCGAGAACTCTTGGGAATCCAGGCTCGCGCCACCAACGAGCGCGCCGTCGATATTCTGCTGACTCAGGAACCCAGCCACATTCTGGCTGGTGACCGAGCCACCATAGAGGATGCGCGTGCTCGCGGCCACATCTCCTCTCAGTTCGCTCAACCTCCGGCGCAGGGCTGCGCACACGTCCTCGGCCTGCGCCGCAGTAGCCGGTTCACCGCTCCCGATCGCCCAAACCGGCTCGTATGCAACGATGAACTCCGCCTCGTCAGGAAGCCCGGAAATGGCCGCCTCGAGTTGCGCGAGCGGCACGGCGGCTGCGCCCTGTGTTTCGAGGTCTTCCGCGGTCTCGCCGACGCAGATCATTGGCACCAGCCCGCTCCCGGCAATCGCGGAGGCTTTCGCCTTCACGATGTCATCGCCTTCACCGTGACCGTGCCGACGTTCGGAGTGCCCGACGAGCACGTACTTGACATCGAGCTTGCTCAGAAACTGCGCAGAAATATCGCCGGTGTACGCGCCCGCGGCGTGCGGGGAGGCGTCTTGGGCTCCGAGGCCGATCGACAGCTTGTCGGCAGCGAGCAGGGTCTGCACCGAGCGGAGATCGGTGAACGGCGGAAACACCGCGACCTCGACCGAGCTGTAATCGTGCTTCACGTCCTTCAGCGACCAGGCGAGCTTCTGCACCAGCGCGATAGCCTGAAGATGGTCGAGGTTCATCTTCCAGTTGCCAGCGATCAGGGGCACCCGCGAGACCGGTTGGGCCGGAGCCTCCGCGGGCTGTTGCTCGGTATCGGGCGTGTTCTGACTCATGCGAGCACCTCCAAGCCGGGCAGGGTCTTCCCCTCCAGGTATTCCAAACTTGCGCCCCCGCCAGTCGAGATATGGCCGAACTGATCATCACGAAACCCGAGCGAGCGAACGGCGGCAGCCGAGTCTCCCCCGCCGACGACCGTGAATCCGTGAGACCGTGTCAGCGCGCTCGCCACTTCGCGGGTGCCAGACGCGAACGCGTCCATCTCGAATACACCCATCGGCCCGTTCCAGAAGACCGTGCGTGAAGCCAAGATGTGTTCTGCGAAGGTTGCAGCGGACTCTGGGCCGATGTCGAGCCCCATACCGGCCTCGCCAAACCGGCTGCTCGCGATCGCGTCGGCTGGCACGACCTCGTGATCGGCGTCGGCAGCGAATGCCTCCGCCACAACAATGTCCGTAGGCAGCACAATCTCGACGCCGCGCCTGTCGGCCTCCGCGAGATAGCCGCGCACGGCCTCAAGCTGATCCGATTCGAGCAGACTCGCCGCGACATTGTGGCCCTGAGCCGCGAGGAACGTGAAGACCATCCCTCCCCCGATCAGGAGTCGATCGACCCGCTCGAGTAGATGGGAAATGACACCGAGCTTGTCGCTGACCTTCGACCCACCGAGCACAACCGTATACTCGCGTTCGGGTGTCTCGGTGAGGCGCTGCAATACCTCGAGTTCTTTCGCGACGAGCCTGCCGGCAGCGCTGGGGAGGATACTCGGCAACTCATACACGCTCGCTTGCTCCCGATGCACGACACCGAACCCGTCAGAGACGAACGCATCAGCACCTGCGGCGAGCTGCGCTGCGAAACTGCGTCGCTCGCTCGCTTCCTTGCTCGTTTCGGCGGGATTGAATCGCAAATTCTCCAGAAGCACGACCTCGCCGTCGCTGAGCTCCGAGACCGCAGCCGAAGCGGCCCCTCCGATCGTGTCTGGCACGAACCGCACCGGGGCCGCTAACAGCTCGGCCATTCGGTCGGCGACGGGCCGAAGCGAGTACTGCGCATCGGGTGCGCCACCGGGTCGCCCCAAATGGCTGATGAGCACAATACGCGCTCCGGCACTGCGCAACTCACGAAGAGTCTCCAGTGAAGCTCTGATCCGCCCGTCGTCGGTAATCGTTCCGTCGCTGAGTGGGACATTGAGATCGCACCGGACGATCACCGTTTTTGAGCGTAGATCACCCAGTGACTCAAGCGTGCGCATAGCGTCGTTCGTATCCTCTCAGCCGTCAGATGAGGCCGGGAGTCTGAGCGCGAGCCGTCTCAAAGCGCTTAGCCACGTCCGCCCAGTTGGCGATGTTCCAGAAGGCCTTGACGTAGTCAGCTCGCACGTTCAGGTAGTCGAGGTAGTAGGCGTGCTCCCAGACATCGAGCATGAGCAGCGGAATCGTGCCAGCCGGGAGATTGCCCTGCTGGTCGAACAGCTGCACAATGTTCGGGCGCTGACCGAGGGCATCCCACGCGAGAACGGCCCAGCCGCTGCCCTGAACGCCGAGCGCAGTCGCCGTGAAGTGGGCCTGGAACTTCTCGAAGGAGCCGAAGTACTCGTCGATCGCAGCCGCGAGCTCTCCCTCGGGTCGTTCTGGCGCTTCGGGCGAAAGGTTGTTCCAGAAGATCGTGTGGTTCACATGCCCACCGACGTTGAAGGCCAGGTCTTTCTCGAGCTTGTTCACCGCCGCGAGATTCTCGTTCGCGCGCGCCTCCTCGAGCTGCTCGAGCGCCGTGTTCGCACCCGTGACGTAGGCCTGGTGGTGCTTGTCATGGTGCAGCTGCATGATCTTGCCGCTGATGTGCGGCTCCAGCGCCGCGTAGTCGTAGGGCAGTTCTGGCAGGGTGTATGCGGACATGTGTCTCTCCATTCGTGAACTGAATTCTCGCGTCTTTCCAGTCTAGTCTTCGACATCGAGAAGTCATCTTGGTTTCAGCCCTTCCACAGTCGCGCTCAGGGGCGCGAGTGGCGGTGCGTTACAGGCGGTCCAGCTCCTCCGGAAGGTTCGCTTCGGTTCCAGGGATGCCCTGCTGCTCTGCAGCTTTGTCGGCGAGGGCGAGCAACCGCCGAATCCGCCCCGCGATGGCATCCTTGGTCAGCGGTGGCTCGGCCTTGGTGCCGAGCTCGTCGAGGCTCGCATCCCGGTGCCGCAGTCGCAGTTCACCGGCATACTTCAAATGCTCCGGCACTTGCTCGCCGAGGATCTCGAGGGCTCGCTCGACGCGTGCGCAAGCAGACACGGAAGCCTGTGCGCTGCGGCGGAGATTGGCGTCGTCGAAGTTGACGAGACGGTTGGCGGTGTTTCTCGTTTCGCGGGCCTTCCGCAACTCGTCCCAGTCGGACTGCGCTTTCACGGCCCCCATGAGGCCAAGCATCTGTCCGATTGCTTCGCCGTCGCGAATCAGCACCTTGTGCTGACCGCGTATCTCACGGCTCTTTGCCTGGACGCCCAGGCGTCCCGCGGCACCGACCAGGGCCATCGCCGCTTCGTTCGTCGGGCAGACGATCTCGAGGCTTGCTGACCGGCCTGGCGGGGTGATCGAGCCGCGCGCGAGGAATGCGCCCCGCCAAATGGCTGAAAGTTCCGCAACCGATCCGGTGGTGAGGCGGTTCGGCAGTCCGCGTATCGGGCGTCGCTTCTGATCGAGCAACCCGAGTTGCCGAGCCAGGGTTTCGCCGTCGAGCACTCGCACCACGAACTGCGGCGATCCGGGTCGGGTGGAGGCTGCCGGCATCTGCTTAGCGTCGGAGCGAACTCCGTACAGTTCGGCGAGATCCTTGCGCACTCGCTGGACGATTGGCGGAGTGTGCAGTTCAGCTTCGAGCGCAATGCGCCCCGAAATGGTGTGGAGTCCGCCTGCAAGGCGGAGCACAGTCGCGAGCTCACTCATACGTTCGCCTACGTGCAACGTCTGCACACGTACGAGCTCGTTCTTCACGTCGGGGGTCGAGGGCAATGTGATCCTTTCAAGAGTGCCGGGCGGCGAAAAATTCAGTGCTATTCACGGCCGAGATCTCGGTGGCGCAGGCTCACGCTCACGCCGGGCAGCGCCGCAAGCCGATCGGCAAGTTCGCGCGCCATAGCGACAGAGCGATGTTTGCCGCCGGTACAGCCTACTGCGAGTGACACGTGTCGCTTGTTCTCTCGCTGATATCCGGCCAGCATCGGTTCCAGCGCGGCAACGTAGTTGTCCAGGAACTCTCGGGCCCCCGGCCTACTCAGGACGAACTCCTTGACCTCGGCGTCAACCCCGGTGAGTGCCCGCAGCTCCGTCTCCCAAAACGGGTTCGGTAGGAAGCGCATATCGACCACCAGGTCGACGTCGGTGGGTACGCCGTACTTGAATCCGAAGCTCTGCACCGACAGTTGCAGGCCGGGCGTGTCATCGTCACTGAACAGCTCGCGGGTAGCGGTGGACAGCTCGTGCACGTTATAGCGCGAGGTGTCGATCACCACATCGCTTGAAGCGCGCAGCTCCTGCAGCCGCTCTCGCTCAAGCTTGATCGCGTCAACGAGGCTGCCCGCCGATTGCTGCAGTGGGTGTGGTCGCCTCACGGACTCGTAGCGTCGAACGAGGATCTCGTCCGTCGCATCGAGAAAGACCATGCGCACGGTTGCGTTCTCACGCAGCGAGGTCACGGTCGCCTGAATGTCTTCAAACAGGTCCCGCCCTCGAATGTCGACGACGGCGACGATCCTCGGGAGTGCCCCGCCGGACCGATCCGCCATATCAGCGAGGGTCTTCAGCATGGCGAGCGGAAGGTTGTCCACCACGTACCAGCCGAGGTCCTCGAGTGCGTTTGCGACCGTCGTACGCCCTGCCCCGGACATTCCGGTGACGATCAGAATCTCCTGTTTGGGCGCCCGCTCGTTCACGGCGTGTCCTCTCTGCGCAAGACGCGCTCCGTACTTCGACCTAGCTTACCGCGCTACGTTTCCCCGGAAAGGCGCTCATGAATCAGTTCTGCCAGCTGCGGCCCGACACCGGGTGCGCTGCGGATCTCCTCGACGCTCGCCTTTCGCAGCCGCGAGACCGAGCCGAAGTGCTTCAGCAGCGCCTGCACACGCTTCGGGCCGAGGCCTGGGATCTCCGCCAACTGGCTCGCAATCGCGCTGCTGCGCCGCTGACGCTGGAAGGTGATGGCGAAGCGGTGCGCCTCGTCGCGAATGCGCTGCACCAGAAACAGGGCCTCGCTCGTTCTCGGCAAGAGGACGGGGAAGGGATCCTCGGGTAGCCAGAGCTCCTCAAGCCGCTTCGCGACGCCCACCAGCGCAATGTCATCGATACCGGCTTCTGTGAGTGCGCGCGCGGCGGCGGCAACCTGAGGCGCGCCACCGTCCACGACGAGCAACTGCGGACGGTCCCGGTAACGCCCGCTTGGAGCGGCACCCGACTTCTCGAGCTGGTTCAGCTGAGCTGCCCGGCGTCGAACGACCTGATGAATGCTTTCGGTATCGTCACGCGTCTGTTCGATGCGGTACTTGCGGTACGCGCTCTTCGCCGGAAGCCCGTCCTCGAATACCACCAGCGAAGCGACAACGCCGGTCCCCTGCAAGTGCGAGACATCCACGCACTCGATGCGCAATGGGGGTTCGGGCATCCCGAGCGCTTGTTGAAGTTCCGCGAGCGCATCCGTTCGCGCAGTGATGTCGGAGGATCGCTTGAGCTTGTATCGAAGCAGGTGCTCGCCCGCGTTGAGCATCGCGCGATCCATGAGACCCGCCTTGTCGCCGCGTTCCGGAACGGAGATCCTCACGCGTCCACCGCGTGGCCGCCGCAGTCTCAGCGCCTCTTGCAGGGCATCAGCATTATCAGGAATGACCGGAACGAGGATCTGCGGCGGCGGTTCACGCTCACCCTCATATGCTGTTTGCACAACTTGCTCGAGCAGGCTGCTTGGTGCATCGTCCAGCTCCACGTCGACAAGCCAGCTTCGCTCGCCACGGATTCTTCCCCCGCGGATGATGAACTGGTGCGCCGCAGCGGAGAGCTCGTCGCTCTTGAACCCGAACACGTCGGCATCGACATCGAGGCCGAGCGCCACGGAATTCCGCTCCAGCACGTGCTCCACCGCGGCTACCTGGTCTCGAAGTCGCGCCGCATCCTCGTAGCGCTGCTCAGCCGCCGCATCGCGCATCATTCGCTGCATTCGCTTCAGGGTACGATCATCTCCACCGGCAAGGAACGAGACCAGCTCGTTCACGCGCTCACGGTGGGCCTCCACGCCGATCTTGCCTGAACACGGCCCGTGGCAGCGCCCAATCTGGCCGGCCAAGCAGGGTCGTCCGGACTGCATCGCCCGCTTGTAGTCTGCATCGTTGCAGGTTCGAATTGGGAATGCCTGCTGCAGCAGGGCGGTCGTCTCCTTGACCAACCACACCTTCGGATAGGGGCCGAAGTAGCGAGCCCCTTTGATCTTGTCGTTCCGTGTGATGATCAGCCGGGGTGCCTCCTCGCGCAGTGTGACCGCGAGGTACGGGTAGGTCTTGTCATCCTTGAACTGTACGTTAAACGGAGGCTGAAACTCGGTGATCCACGTGTGCTCGAGTACCAGCGCCTCCGTGTCGGTCGCCACAACGGTCCAGTCCAGCCTCGCAGCCAGCGACAGCATTCGCTGGGTACGCGGCTGAATTGAACGCAGCGGCTGAAAGTAGTTCGCAAGCCGGGCCCGGAGGCTCTTGGCCTTTCCGATGTAGAGCACTCGGCCGTGTCGATCGCTAAAGCGATAGACGCCGGGGTTGGTGGGAATCTCACCCGGTGCCGGGCGGAACGCGTCACGAGGGTCGTCGATGTCTGCCACCTGATCGCCTCCGCCAAAGAAACTGTTGCTTCGCACGAGCCTACTTGTTGGGGACAGCGTGCTTCTTCAGCGCTTCTGCAAGGAAGCGGCCAGTGTGGCTCTCGGGGTGTTCGGCGAGCTGTTCCGGGGTACCGGTCGCGAGGATCGTGCCACCGCCGCTACCGCCTTCCGGCCCCAGATCGATCACCCAGTCGCAGCTGCGAATCACATCGAGATTGTGTTCGATCGTGATCACGGTATTGCCCTTGTCGACGAGTCCGTTGAGCACGAGCAGAAGCTTTCGGACGTCCTCGAAGTGCAGTCCCGTCGTGGGTTCATCGAGAACGTAAATGCTTCGCCCGTTCGACCGCTTCTGCAACTCCGTGGCCAGCTTGACGCGCTGGGCTTCCCCGCCGCTCAGCGTCGTTGCGCTCTGCCCGAGACGCACATACCCGAGGCCGACATCCACGAGGGTTTGCAGGTATCGGTGAATGCTCGAGATCGGCGCAAAGAACTCGGCCGCCTCCGCAATCGGCATGTCGAGCACCTCGCTGATGTTCTTGCCCTTGTATCGCACCTGCAGCGTTTCGCGGTTGTAGCGCTTGCCGCCGCAGACCTCGCATGCGACATAGACGTCGGGCAGGAAGTTCATCTCGATCTTCAAGGTACCGTCGCCTGAACAAGCCTCGCAGCGCCCGCCCTTGACGTTAAAGCTGAACCTACCGGGCAGATACCCTCGGATCTTCGCCTCGGGGGTCTCAGCGAACAGGTTGCGAATCTTGTCGAACACGCCGGTGTAGGTCGCCGGGTTCGAGCGCGGCGTGCGCCCGATCGGGGCCTGATCGACGTGCACGACCTTGTCGAGGTGCTCGAGGCCGGTGACGCGGGTGTGTTTGCCGGGAACAAGCCGGGCACCATTGAGCTGATTCGCCAGCACGCGATAGAGGATGTCGTTGACCAGCGTGCTCTTGCCGCTCCCGCTCACCCCGGTGACTGCCGTCATGACGCCCAACGGGAACACGACATCGACATTCTGAAGATTATTCGAGCGCGCACCGAAGACCTTGAGCTCACGCCCCTTCTGCCGCTTGCGTCGCTTCTTCGGAGTCTCAATGGCACGACGCCCGGCGAGGTAGTCGGCGGTAATCGACTCGTCGTTGTCAAGCATCTCGGTGTACGGGCCTGAGTGGACCACGGTGCCGCCCTCGACACCCGCCCCGGGGCCGATGTCGACAATCCAATCTGAGGCCTCGATCGTCTCCTCATCGTGTTCCACGACGATGAGGGTGTTGCCGAGGTCGCGCAGCTTGATCAGCGTTTCGATGAGTCGACGATTATCGCGCTGATGCAGCCCGATGCTTGGTTCGTCGAGCACGTAGAGCACTCCGGTAAGCCCCGAGCCGATCTGCGTCGCGAGGCGAATGCGCTGGGCTTCTCCGCCGCTGAGGCTGCCGGCGGCGCGTCCGAGTGTCAGGTAGCCGAGGCCGACCTCGATGAGAAAGTTGAACCGCAGGCGGATCTCGCGCAGCACCTGCGCCGCAATCTTCGCTTCGCGCTCGCTCAGCTCAACCTGCTCGAAGAAGCGTTGCGCGTCCGTCAGACTGAAATCCCCGACCGCGGCGATCGACTCACCGTTGACGGTCACCGCGAGCACCTCCGGCTTCAGTCGCTGCCCCATGCAGGCGTGGCAGGGTACCTCGCGGAGGAACTCGGCCCAACGCTCACGACGCGTGTCGCTCTCCGCTTCCGCGTACTGGCGCTCGATGAACGGGATGACTCCCTCGAAGCCGCTCGTGTACTTGACTTCACGACCGAAGCGGTTCTTCCAGCGGACGTTCACCTTAAAGTCGTTTCCGTACATGACTGCAGCCCGCACGTCTTCGTCGAGCTCCTGCCAGGGTGTGGCGAGCGAGAAGCCGAGATCACGAGCGAGGCCGTGCAGCAGCTTCTCGTAGTAGTTGTACAGACTCTTTCCTTGGCTGGTCCAGGGCACGATGACCCCCTCGGCGATGCTCAGCGCCGGGTCACCGAGCACGAGGTCTTCGTCCACGGACATGCTGGTGCCAAGCCCCGAGCAGGCCGGACACGCTCCGAATGGTGCATTGAACGAGAACGTCCGGGGCTCGATCTCCGTGAGCGTGACGGGGTGTCCATTCGGACAGCTCAGGCTCTCACTGAAGGTTCGGGTGCGCGCCGCGGTTCCCTCCTCGCGGTCAACGTAGTCGATGGTGACGAGGCCGCCGGCGAGCTTCAGCGCCGTCTCGAGCGAATCCGTCAGGCGCCCGAGCACATCGGACGTCACGACAAGTCGATCGACGACGATGGAAATATCGTGCTTGACTTGCTTCTTCAGGGTCGGCGGATCGCTCAACTGAACGAGCTGGCCGTCGACGATGGCGCGCGAGTAGCCGGCTGCCGCGAGGTCTTGAAAGAGATCGACGAACTCGCCCTTCTTCTTACTCACCACCGGGGCGAGGACCTGGAATCGCGTGCGTTCCGGTAGTTCCATCAGCGTGTCGGCGATCTGTTGCACGGTCTGTGCCTGTATCCGTTCGCCACAGACTGCGCAGTGCGGAATGCCGATGCGGGCCCACAGCAAGCGCATGTAGTCATAGATCTCGGTGATCGTGCCGACCGTTGAACGTGGATTGCGATTCGTCGACTTCTGGTCGATGCTGACCGCTGGACTCAGACCCTCGATGAAGTCAACATCCGGACGATCGACCTGGCCGAGGAACTGGCGAGCGTACGCGCTCAAACTCTCGACATAACGACGCTGCCCCTCGGCGAAAATCGTGTCGAACGCGAGGCTCGACTTGCCGCTTCCCGAAAGTCCAGTGAAGACCACCATCGCATCGCGCGGAATCGAGAGGTCGACATTGTGCAGGTTGTGCACCCGCGCCCCTTGAACACTGATGTGGGCGCGTGATGCCGAGGAAGGACTTCTGGTTGAATCGTCGGAGACTGAGGTTTCGGCTGGCTTCGAACTCACTCCCTCATCCTAGCCCGAACGAGGGCGAAACTCGAAGATATGTTCGACCGTTTCATGGCGGTTCGCGCACAGCGGAGCACCCGCGCGCAGGATTGCGAGGCAACCTCGCAATCCAAACCTCGCAATCCAAACCTCGCAGTCCCCTACCTAGCGATGTCCGGCCTCGTCAAAGCTTCGCAGTTCTCGCTTCAGTTCGGCAACCTCGTCCCGCAGGCGTGCTGCCAGCTCGAACTTCAACTCTTCCGCCGCGACGAGCATCTGCTGCGTCAGGTCGGCGATGAGCTCCTCGAGCTTCGCGGCCCCTTCGGCCCCGATCGCTCCGGCCCGCGCAGCTGCCTTCCCCTTCGCACGCTGCGTCGAGGCGGGCTTTCGTTGCGCATGCGCTCCCGTCCTGGAGAGGATGTCCTCGGTGTCTGCGGCCTCTCGGCCCAGCACTTCCGTGATGTCACCGATCTTCTTGCGCAGCGGTCGAGGATCGATGCCATGCTCGAGGTTGTAGGCCATCTGCAGTTCGCGCCGTCGATTGGTCTCATCGATCGCAAGACGCATCGATCGGGTGATCGTGTCCGCGTACATGTGCACCTCTCCGGATACGTTGCGTGCTGCGCGGCCGATGGTCTGAATCAGTGAGGTGCTCGAACGCAGGAACCCCTCTTTATCGGCGTCCAGGATCGACACCAGCGAGACTTCCGGCAGGTCAAGCCCTTCTCGGAGCAGGTTGATCCCGACGAGCACATCGAAGACGCCGGCTCGCAGCTCGGTGAGGAGTTCGACACGACGCAGAGTGTCGACATCGCTGTGTAGATAGCGAACACGAACCCCGGCTTCTTCCATGAAGGTGGTCAACTGCTCCGCCATCTTCTTGGTCAGCGTCGTCACGAGCACCCGCTCGTCTCGCTCGGCTCGGGCACGCACCTCTTCGAGCAGGTCGTCGACCTGGCCCTTCGACGGCTTCACCACGACCTTCGGGTCGATGAGCCCGGTCGGACGGATGATCTGCTCCACCACGCCGTCGGCCCGCTCAAGCTCATAGGTGCCGGGGGTGGCCGAGAGATACACGGTTTGGCCGACGCGCTCCTTGAACTCCTCGAATTTCAGGGGTCGGTTGTCGAGTGCGCTCGGAAGGCGGAAGCCGTGGTCCACCAGGGTCCGCTTGCGCGATGCGTCACCCTCGTACATGGCACCGATCTGAGGCACCGTCACGTGCGACTCGTCGATGACGACGAGAAAGTCGTCTGGGAAGTAGTCGAGCAGGCAGTGCGGCGCTTCTCCGGGAGCACGCCCGTCAATGTGGCGCGAATAGTTCTCAATGCCCGAGCAGAATCCGATCTGCTCCATCATTTCGAGGTCGAACGTCGTCCGCATGCGCAGTCGCTGCTCTTCGACCAGCTTGCCCTGCTGCTTGAGCTCCTTGGTACGCCAATCGAGTTCCTCGCTGATCGTGCGCATCGCCCGGTTCATCACGTCTCTGCTCGCGACATAGTGCGAGCCCGGGAACACGGAGACGGTATCAACCTGCTTCATTACGTCACCGGTGACCGGATGCAGGTAGTACAGCGATTCGATCTCGTCTCCGAAGAACTCGATGCGGATGGCGAGTTCCTCGTACATCGGGATGATCTCCACGGTGTCTCCGCGCACGCGAAAGTTGCCGCGAACGAACTCGATATCGTTGCGCTGGTACTGCATGTCGACGAACTTGCGCAGCAGCACGTCACGATCAAGCCGGTCGCCGACCGCGAGCGGCACCATTGCCTCGTAGTACTCCTCCGGCTTGCCGAGACCGTAGATGCACGACACGGTCGACACGACGACGACATCTCTGCGGCTGAGCAGCGCATTGGTGGTCGAGTGACGCAGGCGCTCAACCTCGGCGTTAATCGAGCTGTCCTTCTCGATGAAGGTGTCGGTTTGCGGCACGTAGGCCTCGGGCTGGTAGTAGTCGTAGTAGCTCACGAAATACTCGACGGCATTGTTCGGGAGCAGCTGCCGAAACTCGTTCGCGAGTTGCGCTGCAAGCGTCTTGTTGTGTGCGAGGATCAGGGTCGGGCGCTGGACGGCCTCGATGAGCCAGGCCGTCGTCGCGGACTTTCCCGTACCGGTCGCCCCAAGGAGGACAATGTCGCTCTCACCGGCGTTGATTCGCTGTGCAAGCTCGGCGATTGCCTGCGGCTGGTCGCCCGAGGGCTCATACTCGCTGACTACCTCAAAGGGGCGAACGCTGCGCGTGGTTTCCATGTGCCAAGGCTACTCCGGACCTCGGACACAATCATGAATCTCCGGTGTGCCGCAGGGCCGGCCAAGCGATCTGGGCGGTGCCGAGCCCGTGTCGCTCGGGTGCAGTCACGCTCGAGGCGAGGTGCCAGACTGTAGGTGTGGATCGCGCATTCTTCTCTCGGCACGCCCTCGAGGTTGCTCCCGAGCTGCTCGGGGTTCGGTTGACCGTTTATGGTGGCGAGCATGACGACGAGGATCGCGCGGTGACGCTGCGCATCACCGAGGTCGAAGCCTATCACGGGGTCGGCGTGCCCGGTCCGCATGATGCCGGGTCGCACTCGCGGCACCGCAAGACCGAGCGTAACGCGTCGATGTTCGGACCGCCTGGGCACGCCTACGTCTACTTCAGCTACGGGATGCATTTCGCGCTCAACCTGGTGTGTTCACCCGAAGATCAGGCCTCCGGGGTTCTCGTCAGAGCGGGCGAGATTATCGGCGGTGCCGAGATCGCGCGGGCACGACGCGAGGCGGGACGATCCTCGAAACCTATTGCGGCGCGGCAACTCGCGCGCGGGCCCGGAAACGTCGCAAGCGCCCTCGGTATCACCAGGTCCACGCATGACGGGCTCGACCTGCTCCGAAGACCGTTTGAGGTACAGCCACCGGACCGGCCGGTCCAGAAGATCGCATCCGGACAGCGCGTCGGCGTCAGCGGTGAAGCTGGCGGGCCCGCATTTCCCTGGCGGTTCTGGATCGAGGGCGACCCGACCGTATCAGCGTATCGGCCGGGACGAAACGTGCCTCGAGGCTAGGTAGCTCCTCAGGAGAACCAGAGTTTGAGCTCCCGCTCCGCCGAAAGCGTCGAGTCGCTCCCGTGCACCAGGTTCTGCTGCACCGCGAGACCCCAATCTCGCCCGAGGTCGCCGCGGATCGTGCCGGGCGCGGCCGTGGACGGATCGGTGGTGCCTGCGAGGGAACGGAATCCTTCGATGACGCGATTTCCGGTGGCACGCACGGCGACGACCGGTCCGGACATCATGAACTCGACGAGCGGTTCGAAGAACGGTTTGCCCTGATGCTCCTCATAGTGCGCCTCAAGCAACTCGCGCGTCGGTCGCACCATGCGCAGATCGCTGATGACGTACCCTTTAGCTTCGATGCGCCGCAGAATCTCACCGGTAAGGCCACGGGCGACCCCGTCGGGCTTGACGAGGATGAGTGTCTCTTCTGCCTGCATGTTCGCTCCTTGCAACTGGGGGAAACTCCGATGCACCAGCTTAGCGGCTCGGCTCCCGCCCTCGGTTTGCGCCCGCTCTCAGTGACCCCTAGTGCTCGACAGACGCCAGGTATTCAGCGCGGCCGCGGTCGATCTGGGTCCCCTTGATCATGCAGAACACCCAGAGCGCCGTGAACATCAGGCTCACCACCAATGACATGGGAATGATGAGGGCGGTCGCGAGCATCAGCGCATGCACCACCCAACCGAGCCAGATGCCCACCTTTCGAACGCGCATGAAGCCGAGCGCGACGAGACAGGCCGCGGCGAGCCCACCCGCGACCCAGAGACCGAGCTCGCGCGGCTCGAGCAGGCTCAGCCCGAAGATCGAAAGCCCGATGAGCGTCACGACGATCAACTCGAAGCCGAGCGTGATGGACGCGAGCGCGCGCTGCGTCTTCGCTTCGATCTCACCGTTTCGTGCGCCTGCCAGGCGCATTGCGGCATTGTGAGCCATGGTCTCTGAAGGGGAAAGACGCAGCTCCTCCCCCGCAGGCGAATCACTCGGCTTCTTGGTCACGCGGTACTCCATCCCTCATTGCGCGCATACTGTATCGCCTCGCCCGCAAGAATCACGGAACCGGTGACCAGCACCGCTCGATTCTCCGCCTGGTTCGCCCAGAACCGCGCGGCCTCGAGTGCGTCCGGTAACGACTCGGCAACTTCCGTGAGCGTACCTGGCTCGATCGACTCAGTGAGTTCCGCGAGCATGTCGGGCCCGAGGCTGCGCGGTGAGTCGAACGGAGCGAAGAAGAGCGCGTCGCAGATTGGGGTCAGGGCCGAGAGCACCCCTCTGGCATCCTTGTCCGCCATGAATCCCGCGACGATCGCAAGCTCCGAGAACGCGAATGACTCTGTCACCGCCCGCGCCAGGGCTTCGGCGCCGTGCGGGTTGTGCGCGGCGTCGACGTAGACGATTGGTTCGTTGCCGATGAGCTGCAGGCGGCCGGGCGAAGTGAACTGCGAGAGACCCTCTTCGAGCACTTCCTCAGGCACAGGCCGCTCCGCACCGAAGAAAGCCTCGACGGCCGCGACTGCTACCGCGACGTTCTGGGCCTGGTGAGCGCCGTATACGGGCACGAAGGCCGGGTCATAGCCGTGACCGTGCAGGCCGCGCACTTCGACCTGCCGCCCGCCGACGGCGAGGCGATCTTCGATCAGCTCGAAATCTCGGCCCAGCACGTAGAGACGCGCCTCGGCAGCGTCTGCCGCCTCGAGAATCTCAGTGAGGGCTCCCGTAGTCTGCTTCGCGGTGACCACCGTCGTGCCGGGCTTGATGATTCCAGCTTTCGTGCGGGCGATGGCCTCGATCTCGGTACCGAGCTGGGCCATGTGATCGAGTTCGATCGGGGTGAACACGGCCACCTGCGCGTCCGCGATGTTCGTGGCATCCCACTCGCCCCCCATACCGACTTCGATTACCGCAACATCGACGGGCGCGTCGGCAAAGATCGCGAATGCGAGCACTGCCAGGGCCTCAAAAAAGGTGATCGTGCCCTGCCCTTCGGCTGTCAGCTGCGCATCGAGTACCTCGAGCGGCATGCGGAGCTCCTCCCATGCCTCTGCGAGCACGTTGCCGCCGACCGGTTCGCCGTCGACCTGAAAACGTTCCGTGAAATCGATCAGGTGCGGGCTCGTGAAGAGGCCGGTGCGCAGACCATGCGCGCGCAGCACGGACTCGATCGCGCGGCTCGTCGACGTCTTGCCATTGGTTCCAGCGATCTGTATCACTGGGTAGGACAGCTGCGGTGACCCTGCAAGTTCGGCGAGCCTTCGTACCGGTTCGAGGCGAGGTCGAGGATTGGCCTCGCCGACTCGCGAAAGCAACTCCTCATACACGCGTTCTGCCGCGCGCTCCGCTCCGGTCATCTCAGGCCTCGGACTTCCAATCGCCAGTTGCGTCGATAGTGATCACGATAGCCCTCTTCTCTGTGCCGAGCGCACTCGTGGACGAAACGAACACGCCCTCACCGGGGCTCGGGAGACGGGCGGCCACGTCCTGAAGAGCCTCCCGTTCGAGAGCGTGGACCGAGAAACCGACGGCGAGCGTCTCGCCCGCCACGAGTTCGGCATGTGCCTTCAGGGCGGCCGCATCCTCAGGTTCGACGTTCACGGCCAGAACGATGCGGTCGCTGACGTCGAGGCCCGCTTTCTTTCGCGCATCCTGCACCGCCCGAATGGCATCGCGAGCGATGCCCTCAGCTTCGAGCTCGGGGGTGGTTTCGGTGCGCAGGAGCACGAAGCTCCCCCCGGGCAGCAGGCCGAGCGCATCCTTGCCCTGATATGTCGCACGGGTCGTCAGCGTGAGCTCGTACTCTCCCTCATGGAGTTCCACACCGCCTGCGATCACGGCACCGTCCTGTTGGCTCCAATCGCCAGTTTTGGCCGCCTTGATCACGTGCTGCACATTCTTCCCGAGGCGCGGCCCAGCAGCACGCGCGTTCACGCTGAGGGTGTGCACGATCCCGTACTTGTCGGCACTGTCCGGTTCGAGCTGCTCAAGCTCGACGTGCTTAACGTTGAGCTCTTCGGCGAGGATCGTCACGAACGGTGCGAGCGCGCTCGTGCGAGAGGTGACAACCTTCAGCTGCGCAAGAGGCAGCCGTACTCTCAGCCGCTCCGACTTGCGGAGCGCCAACACCTGGGAGGTGATCTGACGCACCTCGTCCATCGCGTCGACGAGTTCATCATCGACCGGGAAGTCGTTCGCCGAAGGCCAATCCTCGAGGTGTACGGAGCGGCCCTGGCTGCGTCCCGTGGTGTGACCGAGCCCTCGCCAGAGCTCTTCGGTCACCAGTGGTGCCATCGGCGCGGCCACGCGAGCCACCGTCTCAAGCACGGTGTACAGCGTGTCGAATGCCTGCCGGTTCGAGGGCTGCCCATGTTCTCCGTGCACCCCCTGCCAGAAGCGATCGCGCGAGCGGCGCACGTACCAGTTCGTGAGCACGTCGGCGAACTTCTGCAGGGACTCGGCAGCAGAGGTCGTATCGAGCGCCTCGAGATGGGTCTCGACCTCGCGCACGAGTTTGCCCGTCTTGGCGAGGATGTAGCGGTCGAGCGGATCCTGGCTGTTGGTTCGCCACTCGGCGTCGACACCGTCAGCGTTCGCGTACAGACTGAAGAAATACCACGTGTTCCACAGCGGCAGCAGGAACTGTCGTACGCCTTCGCGAATACCCTCCTCCGTGACGATGAGGTTGCCGCCGCGTACGACGGGTGAGGCCATGAGGAACCATCGCATCGCGTCGCTGCCGTCGCGGTCGAACACCTCGTTGACGTCCGGGTAGTTGCGGAGACTCTTCGACATCTTGTTGCCGTCGCTGCCGAGCACGATGCCGTGGCTGATCACATTCTTGAATGCTGGCCGGTCGAAGAGTGCGGTGGCGAGCACGTGCATCACATAGAACCAGCCGCGGGTCTGGCCGATGTACTCCACGATGAAATCCGCCGGCTGGTGCGTATCGAACCAGTCCCGGTTCTCGAACGGATAGTGCACCTGCGCGAACGGCATCGACCCGGAGTCGAACCACACGTCGAAGACATCCTCGATGCGGCGCATCGTTGACTTTCCGGTCGGGTCATCTGGGTTCGGCCGAGTCAGCGCGTCGATATATGGACGGTGCAGGTCGACCTCGCCCGTCTCAGGGTTCACGGGCAGTGTGCCGAAGTCTCGCTCGAGCTCCTCCAGCGAGCCGTACACATCGACTCGGGGGTATTCGGGGTCGTCGCTCTTCCACACCGGGATCGGGCTGCCCCAGTAGCGATTTCGACTAATCGACCAGTCGCGCGCTCCCTCGAGCCACTTGCCAAATTGGCCGTGCTTGACGTTCTCAGGCACCCAGGAGATTTGCTCGTTGATTTCGAGCATGCGCTCCTTGATCTCCGTGACGCGCACGAACCAGCTCGACACCGCCTTGTAGATGAGCGGATTGCGGCAGCGCCAGCAGTGCGGGTAGCTGTGCTCGTAGCTTTGCTCGCGCAGCAACCGCTGCTTCTGGACGAGCAGACGTATCAGGGGACGGTTCGCTTCGAACCAGAGCTGACCGGCGACATCGGTCACCGCAGCGATGAACCGACCGCCGTCATCGACACTCACGATCGCCGGCATCCCGGCCGCAGCCGTGATGCGCATGTCGTCCTCACCGTAAGCCGGAGACTGGTGCACGATGCCGGTGCCATCGCTCGTCGAAACGTACTCGTCGACGAGCACCTTCCAGTAATTTTCGGTGCCCCATTTCTCGGCGTCGGCGAAGTAGTCGAAGAGCCGCTCGTACTCCACCTCGGCGAGTTGGCTGCCGAGGATCGTGCGCTCGACTGCGTCGCGCGCGTCCTCCCCGGACTCAAAGCCGAGATCCTTTGCGTAGTTCGCGATCAGCTCGACCGCGAGGAGATACTTGGCCTCACCAGCAGCGCCACCGTCAGCGGCACCGAGCGGACCGGCAGGAACGATGCCGTACTCGATCGTCGGACCGACGGCCAAGGCGGAGTTCGTCGGAAGGGTCCAGGGCGTTGTCGTCCAGGCAAGGGCGCGCACACCGTCGAGCCCGAGCTCGGTCGCGCGAGATCCTCGCAGCGGGAAGGTCACGGTAACCGACGGATCCTGACGCGTTTGATAGACGTCATCATCCATCCGCAACTCGTGGTTCGACAGCGGGGTCTCGTCGCGCCAGCAGTACGGCAGGACCCGGTGCCCCTCGTACGCGAGGCCCTTGTCGTAGAGCTGCTTGAAGGCCCACAGCACGCTCTCCATGAACGGAAGATTGAGCGTCTTGTAGTCGTTCTCGAAGTCAACCCAGCGAGCTTGACGGGTGACATACTCCTCCCACTCCTTCGTGTAGAAGAGCACTGACTCGCGAGCCTTCTTGTTGAAGACATCGATGCCCATGTCTTCGATCTCGCTCTTCTCGGTGATACCGAGTTGCTTCATCACCTCGAGTTCAGCGGGCAGGCCGTGCGTGTCCCAGCCGAAGCGGCGCTCGACCTTCCGGCCGCGCATCGTCTGAAAACGCGGGAAGATATCCTTCGCATAGCCGGTGAGCAAATGACCGTAGTGAGGCAGGCCGTTGGCGAACGGAGGCCCGTCGTTGAACACCCACTCGTTGCAGCCTTCGCGGCTGCGGATCGATTCACGGAAGGTGTCGTCGGCCTGCCAGAACGCAAGCACCTGTTCCTCGATCGCTGGGAACGAAGGCGAGGGGACGACGCCCTCGGGCGTTCCAGTGCCCTCACCCTCTGAGGAGGCGGCGCTCGTCGATTGCTTCGGATAGGTCATTGGGGTCCTCGTGCGGCTCAGTTGCTGCTTGCTGCCGGGACGAGCGCGAACCCTCGGTTCAACCCGCGGTACCACCCCGCTTGCCGCGATCCTTGAAATCCAAAGAGCGTGGCCACTTCATTCGGCTATGACGGGCCGTACCCGTTCGGTTCTACTGGGCGCTGGCGTTCGACGGGTGCACTCGCCGACCCCGCGCTGTTCTTCCGAAGACTCCCCGGTGATAGCCGGTTCTCAGTCGCTTCGACAAGTCTACACTGCAGCCGACAGCGATGCCGAGGTAACGACTATATAACGATGAGAAACGCGCAAAACTCCAGTTCAGGAGGGGGTTGAGTTTCTCCGATGGTGCGAATCCGGCAGATTCAACGTTGCATCGGCTTCATAGGCCTTGCTAGCGTCGAGGGTAGCGTTGCGTGCGGCTCGCTCTGAGATGCTGCGCCGATGCTGCGGATCTTCTCGCTGGCTTCCAGTGGACGCAGCCTCTCGGGCACAACTATGTTGCCGCACTTCCGCAATACAGATTCTGGCCTGTTGAGAGGCCTCCCGGGTACCGGTCTCCCTTTTGGCGTACCCGGGATCGCGGGGACTTCGGCCTGCCTTCCGGGCACGCCGGCAGAAAGTTATGGAGAGAGTGTGAGCAGTTCGATACCCCAGGAAGCGACTGCCGCCGAGCCGGTTGCGGCTACTGCGGCGATCCAAGTGGAAGGTGCCTACAAAGTATTCGGCCGCAAGCAGCGGGAGGTCGTGAAGCGACTTAAAGCCGGGGTGCACCGCGATGAGATGCGCGACCTCGGGACCGCCGCCGTGATCGATGCCAGTTTCACCGTGCAGCAGGGCGAGATCTTCGTGGTCATGGGCCTGTCGGGTTCCGGCAAGTCCACGCTCATCCGCATGCTGAACGGGCTCAACCCCACGACCGAGGGCTCCATCAAGGTTTTCGGTACGGAGATCGTGGGCCGCAATGCCGCGGAGCTGCGCGAACTCCGGCGAGACCGCATGTCGATGGTGTTCCAGCACTTTGCGCTGCTCCCGCACCGCTCAGTGCTCGACAACGTCGCGTACGGGCTTGAACTGCAAGGGGTTCCCCTCGCTGAGCGGCAGGAACGCGCTCACGCGTGGCTCGAACGCGTCGGACTAGGCGGCTGGGACGAGAGCATGCCCGGAGAGCTTTCTGGCGGTATGCAGCAGCGCGTCGGTATTGCCCGCGCACTCGCGGCCGACACCAATATCCTGCTTATGGATGAGGCGTTCTCGGCACTCGACCCGTTGATTCGTCGAGAGATGCAGGAGCAGCTCGTCGAGCTTCAGCAAGAACTCGGCAAGACGATCGTGTTCATCACCCACGACCTCAACGAGGCGATGTTCCTTGGCGACCGCATCGCCGTGATGCGGGATGGCCGCATCGTACAGGTTGGCACCCCGAACGATATTCTTACCGATCCCGCAAATGACTACGTGGCGCAGTTCGTGCAAGACGTCGACCGCGCCAGGGTGCTCACCGCCGGAGACGTGATGGAGCCTCCGCATGCGGTCGTTCCTGCCTCGGCGGGCCCTCGTACCGCGCTGCGCATGATGCGCGACCTGCAGACCTCCGCCTGCTTCGTCACCACGGGAAACCGAAAACTCTTGGGCGTCGTGCGCGACAAGGATATGTTGCGCGTCGTGCGCGAGGGCGGCACGGACCTGAGGGCCAAGCTTCGGCCGACTCCCTCCATAGTCACGAAAGACCAGCTCATCTCCGATCTTTTCGAGCTTGCGGTTGAGAGCCCCCTCCCAGTAGCCGTCGTGGACGACGAGGACCGCCTCATCGGTGCCGTACCGCGCGTCACGCTGCTCGCCGCGCTCACTGACCTACCCGCGGTGACCACCGAGATCCCGGTGATCGAACCGACCCCGGACGTGCCTGCTGACATGATCACCGCCACGCTCGCGTCGGTCGGGGCGGAAGGCTCCGGTGGTGCTGCCGCAGACGGTACATCCGAAGAGAAGGAGGTGCAGCGATGAACGGCATTCGCACCGCTTCGGTCGGCGAGTGGCTGGCGGACGGGTTCCCTGTACCGCTGGGCGACTGGGTAGACGCCGTACTCGACTGGTTCAAGGACACGTTCGAGTGGCTGCTCGATTTCGTCGCGGTCGTCATCGGATTCCTGGTGGACGGGCTTGGCGCATCGCTCATCGCCGTGCCCTTCTGGCTGCTGATTATCGTCTTCGCGCTGCTCGGTTGGCTGGTGCGATCCTGGCAATTGGCCATCGGCACGGCGGTCACTATGCTGCTCGTCTACTCGATGGATCAGTGGGACAACGCGATGCTCACCCTCGCACTCGTGCTGATCGCAGCGATCATCGCGGTGATCATCGCAGTGCCGCTCGGAATCCTCGCCGCGAAGAACGACGCCTTCAGCGCCGCCGTCAAGCCAGTGCTCGACTTCATGCAGACGATGCCGTCGTTCGTCTATCTGATCCCGGCAGTGCTGTTCTTCGGCATCGGGTTCGTTCCGGGCGTGTTCGCCACGGTGCTGTTCTCCCTGGCACCCGGGGTCCGCTTCACGGAGCTCGGTATCCGCGGCGTCAATTCCGAGACCGTCGAAGCCGGGCAGGCCTTCGGCGCAACACCGGGCAAGATCCTGCGCGGCATTCAGCTCCCCCTCGCAATGCCGACCATCATGGCGGGCATCAACCAGGTCATCATGCTCACGCTGTCCATGGCGGTCGTTGCCGGCATGGCGGGGGCCAACGGGCTCGGTAAAGAGGTCGTGCAGGCGATCAATACCCTCAATATTCCGCAGGGCGTCGAGGCCGGCCTGAGCGTCGTGATCCTCGCGGTCTTCCTCGATCGCGTAACTGCGGCCCTCGGCAACCCGGGCGACTACAAGAACTCGCTGATCAGCACGCTCCGCAAGCGCCAGCAGAAGAACGGGGCGACTCGTGCAGGATCCACCGATTCGAGCTCGAGCAGTGACCGCCAGAAGGTGGCCACAAGTCCCGCAACCGCTAGCTGAGCCTCAGCGGTACTTACCGCCGACGAACTCACACCACTATTCAGACGTGCCCGTTCGAGACGGGCGAAGAAAGGAAACACCAATGAAGAAGCGTTATCTGACCGGGCTCATTGCCTTGGGCGCAGCAGCGAGCCTCGCGCTCGCCGGCTGCTCGAGCAGCGGAGGGTCCAGCGAGGACGGCGGTTCCGAGGGTGGCGACAAGGGTACGATCAAGCTCGGCTACGTCACCGGCTGGACCGATGGCGAAAGCCTCACGTACTTGACGAAGGATCAGCTCGAGAAGCTCGGCTACACCGTCGAGGTGCAAGAGCTGACCGACGCCGGCATCACATACGCTGGCCTCTCCGAGGGCGACTTCGATGTGTTCCCCTCGGCATGGCCCGAGGTGACCCACGCCGAGTACATGGCGGAAGTGGGCGAGGATCTCGAGGACCTGACCGCCTACTACGAGGGCGCGGTACTCACCATCGCCGTACCCAGCTACATGGATGATGTGAACTCGATCGAGGATCTGGTCGGCCAGGCCGACCGCTTCGACGGGCAGATCATCGGTATCGAACCGGGCGCTGGACTGACCGGGGTCACCCAGGACAGCATGATGCCTGCGTACGGGCTCGACTCGGAGTACACACTCACGACCTCGTCCACTGCCACGATGCTCGCGACCCTCGGCGACGCGATGGACGCCGAAGAAGACATCGTCGTAACCCTGTGGCGTCCGTTCTGGGCTTACGGAGCTTACGACGTGAAGGATCTCGAGGACCCGAAGGGGGCAATGGGCGAGCCGGAGGCGCTCCACGAGCTGGCGCGAGCCGGATTCACCGAGGACTTCCCCGAGGCTGCCGAGTTGATCAGCAAGATCAAGCTCAGCGACGAGTCCTACGCCGCGCTCGAGTCGCTCGTCACCGAGAACCCCGACCGCACCGCTGAAGATGTCGAGGCTGCTGTCGATACCTTTATCGAGCAGAACCCCGACGCGTTCGATGGGTTGCTCACCGAGTAAACCAGCGAAACGCTCAATCGAAATGAATACGAGGAGCCGCCCCAACGCGATCGCGTTGGGGCGGCTCCTCGCCTATTGAAAGGAACTATGCGTTTTTCACGAGACCGGCAGACTGCACGATTCGCTCGGCTCGGCGGAGTCGCCCTGCTCACTGGCACCGCCCTCGCACTCGCGGCCTGCTCATCCATCGATGACGGTAGCAACGGCTCGGACAGTACGGGAGGAGATCTTGGCACCATCACCCTCGGCTATCTCCCCTCGTGGACCGATGGGCTGAGCATGGCTTACTTGTTGGAGGATCAGCTCGGCAAACTCGGCTACACCGTCGAGTTCGAGGATCTCGGCGAGGCAACCCTACTGTTCACCGCACTCGCTGATGGGGATGTCGACATCTACACGTCCGCCGCGCCGGAAAAGACTCACTTGGGGTACATGGAGGAGTACGGCGAGAGCATCGAGGACCTCGCCACCTACTACGACAATGGAACCCTGAATTTCTCGGTTCCCGAGTACATGACTGATATCAACTCGATCGAAGATCTCATCGGTCAGGGCGAGCGTTTTGACGGCAAGATCTACGGTATCGAGCCCAGTGCCGGTCTCACCGAGCAGACCGAGACCTATGTGTTTCCGGACTACGGGCTGGACGAGGAGTACGAGCTCGTCACCTCATCGACCACGACCATGCTGGCCGAGCTTCAGCGCAAGATAGACCGCGAAGAAGACGTCGTCGTAACGCTGTGGGAGCCGTTCTGGGCCAACACGGCCTTCCCAGTGAAGGCGCTTGACGATCCGCGGGGAAGCATGGGCGAGCCCGAGGGGTATCACGTGCTCGGGCACGTGGGGTTCTCGGAGCAGTTCCCAGAAGCTGCGGAGCTCATCGCAAACATCCACCTCGATGCGGACGAGTACGGCACGCTCGAAGGGTTGATCACGGCAGATCCCGATGCCGAGGATGCTGACCTGAAGGCAGCGGTCGACCAATGGATCTCAGAGCATCCTGATGCGTTCGAGGGGTTGCTCACTGAGTAAGGAGCTTCGCGTTCCGCCGCACCGGGCCCGCATGTGAGTCGCTGCGGGCCCGGTGCTTGATTGCAGGTAGACTTGAGGTTCGTCAACCTTCAGGCACCAGAGCGTCATATTTGCGCGCTCGATCACGCGGTGCCGTCCATACTGAAAACGGAGCCCTCATGAGCGCAATCCCCGACAAGCCCAAACTCGAAGGACTCGAGGAGAAGTGGGGCAAGGTCTGGGAGGAAGCCGGGACCTATCGGTTCCAGCGCGACGGCGCGACTCGCGAGAACGTGTACAGCATCGACACTCCCCCGCCGACGGCGTCGGGCTCGCTGCACGTCGGGCACGTGTTCAGCTATACGCACACTGACATGATCGCGCGCTACCAGCGCATGCGCGGCAAGCGCGTGTTCTATCCAATGGGATGGGACGATAACGGCCTGCCGACCGAGCGCCGAGTGCAGAACTACTACGGCGTGCGGTGCGATCCGTCTCTGCCGTACGTCGAGAACTTCGTTCCGCCGCACGAGGGCGGTGACGGCAAGAGCATCAAGGCAGCAGACCAGCAACCGATCTCTCGACGCAACTTCATTGAGTTGTGCGAGCGGCTCACAGTCGAGGACGAAAAGCAGTTCGAGGATCTCTGGCGCAAACTCGGTCTCTCGGTCGACTGGCACCAAACCTATCGCACCATCGGCACCGAGTCGCTGCGTGCTTCGCAACTTGCGTTCATCCGCAATGTCGAGCGCGGTGAGGCGTATCAGGCACAGGCGCCGACGCTGTGGGACGTGACGTTCCGCACAGCAGTCGCACAGGCCGAGCTCGAGGATCGCGAACAGCCCGGTGCCTACCACAAGATCGCGTTCCATCTCAGCGACGGCTCCGGGGACATTCTGATCGATACCACCCGCCCAGAGCTGCTCCCCGCTTGCGTGGCTCTCGTCGCGCATCCCGACGATGAACGCTATCAGCCCTACTTCGGCAAGACGGTGCGCACGCCGCTGTTCGAGGTCGAGGTGCCAATCGTGGCCCACCACCTCGCGCAGCAGGACAAAGGCACGGGCATCGCCATGATCTGCACCTTCGGCGACGTCACCGATGTGGTGTGGTGGCGCGAACTGAACCTCCCCAACCGCGCGATCCTCGGGTTCGACGGGCGCGTAGTCAGCGAGCCGCCCGAGGCCATTACAAGCGAGTCAGGCCGAGAAGCCTTCGCCCAGCTCGCCGGTAAGACGGTCTTCAGCGCGAAGCAGGCCATCGTGGAGTTGCTTCGCGCGTCGGGCGAACTCGAGGGTGAGATCCGCAAGATCACCCACCCGGTGAAGTTCTTCGAGAAGGGTGACAAGCCGCTCGAGATCGTTTCGACCCGCCAGTGGTACATCAAGAATGGCGCGCGTGACGAGGATCTGCGCGAGCGGATGCTCGCGCACGGCAAGGCCCTCAAGTTCCATCCGGATTTCATGCGTGTTCGCTACGAGAACTGGGTCGAGGGGCTTTCGGGTGATTGGCTGATCTCTCGCCAACGCTTCTTCGGGGTCCCGATCCCCGTCTGGTACCCGCTCGACGGTGACGGCAATCCGGTGTATGACGAACCGATTCTCCCGACAGCCGCACAACTCCCGGTCGATCCGTCGAGCGATGTACCGGCTGGGTACACGGAAGAGCAACGCGGGGTTCCCGGGGGTTTCCTGGGCGAAGTCGATGTCATGGACACCTGGGCTACCTCGTCACTCACCCCTCAGTTGGCCGGAGGATGGGAACGCGATCAGAATCTGTTCGACACGGTGTTCCCGTTCGACCTTCGACCACAAGGCCAGGACATTATTCGCACCTGGCTCTTCTCAACACTGCTCCGGAGCGAACTCGAATCCGGTGCGCTTCCCTGGCGGCACGCCGGCATCTCTGGTTGGATTCTCGACCCTGATCGAAAGAAGATGTCGAAGTCGAAAGGGAACGTCGTCACGCCGTCTACCATGCTGGAACAGCACGGTAGCGACGCCGTTCGCTACTGGGCAGCGTCGGCCAAGTTGGGCACCGATGCCGCTTTCGACCCGCAGAACCCAACCCAGATCAAGATTGGCCGCCGTCTCGCCATCAAACTCCTGAACGCCGCAAAGTTCACACTCGGCTTCGACGCCACCAACGCCGGCCAGGTCACTGAACCGATTGACAGGTCGATGCTTGCACGTTTGGTCGGAGTCGTGGAGGAGGCCACCCGAGCCTTCGACGCCTACGACCATGCGCGAGCGCTCGAAGTCACCGAGAGTTTCTTCTGGACATTCTGCGACGACTATCTCGAGTTGGTGAAGGAGCGCGCCCACAGCGGCACCGGCACCGCCCAGGCTTCCGCAGTTACCGCGCTGCGCAGTGCGCTCTCGGTGTTCGTTCGACTCTTCGCGCCGTTCCTACCCTTCGCCACGGAGGAGATCTGGTCGTGGTTCGAGTCAGGCTCGGTGCATCGGGCCGCTTGGCCGTCCCCTTCGGAGGTTGCAGCGTTCATCGGTGACGAGGCAGACCCGGAGCTGCTTGCCGTGGTGGGGCGGGCCCTTGTGGGCATCCGTGGCGCGAAGACCGCGGCCAAGGCCTCCCAGAAGACGCCAGTTTCACTGGCCGCAGTCCAGGCATCGGAGGCGGACGCCGCGCGGCTCAGGCTTGCCGCAGATGATCTGGCCGCCGTGGGAAGAATCTCAGAATTGAGCATTGTCGCTGCCGATGTCGAGACTGTCACCATCGCCGACATCCGCCTCGCAGATGCGGAGGCCTGAGTATGCAGCTGGGCATTCGTTGGCGCGCGGGCGACCCGCCGCACCGCAGCGTACCGCCGGAGCTTCATGACTCGATCACGCAGCAGGAAGCGCGGCATCCCGGGGCGAGCTCTTGGGTGCTTACCTGGCTCGAGGGCCGCCCCCGATGCGCCCTCGAGGACTTGGTCGTCGTCACCCTGGATGCATCGGGAAACCCGGTAGCTATCCAGCCGAACCTGATCACACCCGAGCCGATCGAGGCCACGGACGACGATTGGCTGAAGTAACGCAGCAGGCCTCGGCCTCGATGATTGGAGTGACCATGCGCACCTTGAAGTCCGTGCTCGCGACGTTGGCAGCCGCCACCTTGGCCCTGAGCGCCGTCGGTTGCGCCCCGGAGCCCGGCGACGCCGCCGGTCAGACGGATAAGGACAGCCAGACGATCAACCCCGAGACCGAGTGGGGCGGCGGAACGGTCATCGAAGAAGAGCTCGTCACGGAACTGCCGACCAGCTTTCCCAGTGAGCAGTTCGCACTACCTGCGGCGGCAGTTATCTACAATGCGGGTGAGCGCGGCCCTGATCAGTGGTTCGTCGTGTTAACCGCGAACAGCTCGGACGAGGCGGATCTGCTCTGGAACGAGATCATCGAAGTCAACGAGTTTCAGGTCTCGGATGAGGAGCAGGCCGTCGAGGGTGGCACGCACGCAACCCTCACGAACAGCGCACTCGAGGTCGACGCTCTGACAATCCCGCAGGAGGACGGCACCGTGCAGATGAGCTACTCCATCACCCGGTGGGCCGAATAGGCCGGCTGCTCACCGGAGTTCAGTTGCAAGACTTGATGGCGCAGCGATCTTATGCGCTGCGAACAACGTTTCCTGCGTGACCCAGCGCCCGCGGTGGTGCCTCGCCCAACACTGCCTCGCGAGTCACGATGACCTTCTCGATATCACCATTCGATGGCACATCGAACATGATCGGGCCGAGCACGTCTTCGAGAATCGCGCGGAGCCCTCTCGCACCGGTCTTGCGCTCGACCGCGAGTTCGGCAATGGCCTCGAGAGAGGATGGCTCGAACTCGAGACTGACTCCATCGAGTTCGAACATGCGCTGGTACTGCTTGACGAGCGCGTTCTTCGGCTCGGTCAGAATGCGCACGAGCGCATGAACGTCGAGTGGGTCAACGGTCGCGACAACCGGAAGCCGCCCGATGAACTCGGGGATGAGACCGAACTTGTGCAGGTCTTCGGGTTGCACCCTCGAAAGCACCTCGGCCTCGTTGCTCTTGCTGCCGACCGGGGCACCGAACCCGATGCCTCCCTTTCCTAACCGGGAGGCGATGATCTCCTCGAGACCGGCGAATGCACCGGCCACGATGAAGAGCACGTTCGTGGTATCCAATTGAATGAACTCTTGGTTCGGGTGCTTGCGCCCGCCCTGTGGAGGGATCGACGCGACGGTGCCTTCCAGAATCTTCAGCAGTGCCTGCTGCACTCCCTCACCCGAAACGTCCCTGGTAATCGAGGGGTTCTCCGCCTTGCGCGTGATCTTGTCGACCTCATCGATGTAGATGATCCCCATCTCGGCACGGGCCACGTCGTAGTCCGCCGCCTGCAACAACTTCAGGAGTATGTTCTCAACGTCCTCACCGACGTATCCGGCCTCGGTGAGAGCCGTGGCGTCGGCGACGGCGAACGGCACATTCAACTGTCGGGCCAATGACTGCGCAAGGTACGTCTTGCCGCAACCGGTCGGCCCCAGCAGCAGAATGTTGGACTTTGCTATCTCTACCTCGTCGGCCGCCGCCTCAGCACTCGTCAGCGTCTTCGTCGCTCGAACCCGCTTGTAGTGGTTGTACACGGCGACAGCGAGGGACTGCTTCGCGCGATCTTGACCAATCACGTACTGATCAAGGAACTCAGCTATCTCGCGCGGCTTGTGAAGCGAGACGTCACCCTGCTCGGCAACCGAGTGCTCAGCGAGGCGTTCCTCGATGATCTCGTTGCACAGGCCCACGCATTCGTCGCAGATGTAGATCTGCGGTCCCGCGATGAGCTGCTGCACCTGCTTCTGAGACTTCCCGCAGAAGGAGCACTTGAGAAGCTCACTGCTCTCGATCTTTGCCATTCGCTCCCCCGGAGACTTGAGAATTACTGGGTAGCACCGAGCTTATCTGTTGCCGCTGACAAGTTTGACGTTGGCGCGCCGAGCATGCGACTCGACGCGCCTCAACGCTACTGCTCCAAGACGGGCTGCGGGTTCTTACGGCTCGTGAGCACCTGGTCGACAAGTCCGTACTCGAGTGCTTCATGAGCGCTCAGAATCTTGTCGCGATCGATATCGCGGTTCACCTCTTCGATCGAGCGTTTCGAGTGCTTCGAAAGCGTGGTCTCAAGCCACTCTCGCATGCGCATGATCTCACGGGCCTGAATCTCGATATCGCTCGCCTGCCCGTGGCCTCCCTGACCGGTCGACGGCTGGTGGATGAGCACACGCGCATTCGGCAGTGCCAACCGCTTGCCGGGGGTTCCGCCCGCAAGCAGCACGGCAGCGGCCGATGCCGCCTGACCGAGACAAACGGTCTGAATGTGCGGGCGAATGTACTGCATCGTGTCATAGATCGCTGTCATGGCCGTGAACGAACCACCAGGCGAATTGATGTACATGGTGATATCACGCTCGGGATCCTTGCTCTCGAGCACGAGGAGCTGGGCCATGATGTCATCGGCTGACGTGTCGTCGACCTGTACGCCGAGGAACACGATCCGATCCTCGAACAGCTTGGCATACGGGTCGGTGAACCGGGTGCCGTAGGTCGTACGTTCCTCGAACTGTGGCAGCACGTAGCGCGCGCTCGGCATCATAAGTTCCGAACCGCCGGCCTGTGGCTGAAAATCCTGCATTGCCTGGTCTCCTGTGCCTCTCACTTCTGGGTGCCGCCGCCGCCGACGACTTCGCTCGCAGAATCGCGGATGTAGTCCACAAACCCGTACTCGAGCGCTTCCTCGGCGTTGAACCAACGATCGCGGTCACCGTCGGCATTGATCTGCTCCACCGTCTTCCCGGTCTGCGCGGCCGTGATCTCGGCGAGCCGGTTCTTCATCGAGGTGATGAGCTGGGCCTGCGTCTGAATATCGCTCGCGGTACCGCCGAAGCCTCCGTGCGGCTGATGCAGCAGCACCCGGGCGTTCGGGGTGATGTAGCGCTTCCCCTTCGTGCCCGCGGTCAGCAGGAACTGCCCCATGGAGGCCGCCATGCCGATCCCCACGGTCACGATATCGTTGGGAACGAAGCTCATCGTGTCGTAGATCGCCATACCCGCGGTGATGGAACCGCCGGGTGAGTTGATGTACAGGTAGATGTCCGCTTCAGGATCCTCGGCCGCGAGCAGCAGAATCTTGGCGCAGATCTCATTCGCGTTCTCGTCCCGCACTTCCGATCCGAGCCAGATGATGCGGTCTTTCAGCAGTCGCTCGAACACGTTGTTCGGCGCGATCGGTTCAGCCATAGCTGCGCTCCTTCAGTTTGTGCCTGATACGAGGCTACCGACTCGACGGCTGCTCAACTGGCTTGTTCGCCCTGGGCGTTGTGCGCCCCGGTAGAAACCAAGGATCCCCCGCGCGAGCAGGGGATCCCAGGATCGAACGCGTCGAGCGTTTACTCGGCGTCCTTCGAAGACGCCTTCTGAGCGGCTGGTTTCTTAGCGGCCGGCTTCTTAGCGGCCGGCTTCTTCTCGTCAGCGGCTGGCTTCTTCTCGTCAGCGGCTGGCTTCTTCGCCGCAGGCTTCTTGGCTGGTGCCTTCTTCGCCGCGGGCTTCTTCTCATCGGATGCGGCGGTCTCCGCTTCCGATTCATCGCTCTCAGCTGCCTGAGCGATGTCTTCGGCTTCTTCGACGACCTCGGCTACTTCCTCATCGTCAACCGCAGTGAACTCGCTGAGATCAACGGCCTTCCCGTTCTTGTCGACGACCTTCGCCTTCGACAGGGCCACTGCCAGCGCCTTATTGCGCGTGACTTCACCCAGGATCATGTTCATCTGGTTGCCCTGGCTGATCGCCTGCAAGAACTGCGAGGGATCCATGCCGTACTGCTGAGCCGACTGGAAGATGTACTGCGACAATTCGTTCTGGGTCGGAGTGATCTTCTCGGCCTCGACGATCGCGTCGAGCAAGAGCTGCAGTGCAAGCTGCTTCTCAGCAGACTCGCGAACCTCGGCGCGGTGCTCGTCGTCCTCGAGCCGCCCCTCACTTTCGAGGTGGCGGTGCACCTCATCCTCAACGAGTTCTTCGCTAATCGGGATCTCAGCCTGTTCGATCAGCTTCTCGGTGAAGAGGTCGCGAGCCTGTCGACCCTGCGCGAACACGGCCGCCTGAGCGACCTGCTCTGCGAGACTCTCTCGAAGCTCCGCGATGGTGTCGAACTCGCTGGCGAGTTGTGCAAAGTCGTCGTCTGCAGCCGCGAGTTCGCGCTCCTTGACCGCCGTGAGCGTAACGGACACTTCTGCGTCCTGCCCCTCGTACTCGCCGCCGAGCAGCTGCGAGGTGAATGTCGTGCTCTCGCCAGCGGTGAGGGTGTCGAGCGCCTCATCCATCCCTGCGAGCATGTTGCCCGATCCGAGCTCGTACGAGACCCCGCTCGCCTGATCGACCTGCTTGCCATCAATCGTTGCCACGAGATCGAGCTCGACGAAATCACCGGTCTTGGCCGGGCGGTCGACATTGTTGAGCGTGCCAAAGCGCTCACGGAGCTTCGTCAGCTCGGCCTCGACTGCGTCATCGTCAACCTGTGCATTATCGACCTCGATCTTGAGGCCGTCATACTTCGGGAGCTTGAACTCGGGTCGCGCCTCGACCTCGAACGCGAGCGTCAACTCACTCGCGGGATCCTTTACATCGAGCCACTTCTCGACATCGGCCGTGGGGCGCCCCATCGGCTGGGTGCCAGTCTCGGCGAGAGCAGCTTGGAAGAATGCATCGAGCGAGTCGTTCACCGCCTGCTCCACGACAGCTGCGCGACCAATGCGCTGATCGATGATCGGTGCCGGCACGTGCCCCTTTCGAAAGCCCGGGATCGCCACCTGATCGGAGATGGTCTTGTACGCCTGCTTAAGGTAGGGCTCGAGATCATCGATCGTGATATCGACCGTGAGCTTCACCCGGGTGGGGCTGAGCTTCTCTACGTTTGTCTTCGGCAAGATGGACCTCTCAATGCGTTGTTGCTGCAGACGTGTTCATGATTGCGAACCTTGGGCTCGTGTCGGGGTGACAGGATTCGAACCTGCGACCTCCCGCTCCCAAAGCGGGCGCTCTAGCCAAGCTGAGCTACACCCCGGTATTTAGACAACCCTGCAAGTCTAGCGGAATCCCCGAGGTGGCGAAAACTGCAGGGCGAGTTAGCGGAGAGGAAATTGGAGGGGATGACGGGAATCGAACCCGCGTAATCAGTTTGGAAGACTGAGGCTCTACCATTGAGCTACATCCCCGGATGGCCAGTCGACCTGCCCATCTACGAAAACCCCCACCACCAGTGAGGGTTTCGCTCCCCCGGCTGGGCTCGAACCAGCGACATCCTGATTAACAGTCAAGCGCTCTGCCAACTGAGCTACAGGGGACCATTGCCGAAGCAACGACAGCCAGCTTATCAAGCCTCCGAAAGTCCGCGCAAATCCAACTCGCGATCGGTCTAGTCTTCGGCAACCTCATCATACGCGGTCGCTCGGAGCGCCGCCGCGAGGCGCTGCACGTAGCCGTGATCCGCCTGGCGAAAGATCTCGTTGATGTCGCCGGAACCGACGAGGCGCCCCTGTTGCAACACGAGAACATCATGCACGAGGGCCTCGAGCATTCCGATGTCATGGCTTACGAGAATCATGCTCGAGCCGGTGCGCTCCCGGAACCAGCTGAGCAGGTCCACGATCCGCGGCCGGTTATTGGCATCCACGCCGAGTGTCGGTTCGTCGGCGATGACCAGAGATGGGGAAAGCATGAGTGAGCGCATCACGGCGACCCGTTGACGCTGCCCCTTCGACAGTTCATAGGGATACTCCTGGAGCTTGCTCAGCGGAAGGGACACGATGTCCATCATCTCCGCGATCTGCTTGCCGAGCGCCTCCCGGTCGAAGCGCTTTGTGCGCTCGGCAATGGGCTGCAGCAGAATATCCCCCACGTTCAGGTCCGGGGAGAGCGTGGCACCAGCGTCTTGCGCGAGAAAGCCGACATGCGCAGTGAGCCGAGTCTTTGCGCGCCGCCCGAGCTTGCGCATCGGAACGCCGAGTACCGTCGCCTGACCCCCGCTCACCTTGATACGTCCGTGCTTCTCTCCCGCTTCGGTTGCGCGCCCGGCAAGAAACCTGGCGAGGGTCGACTTGCCGGATCCGCTCTCCCCGAGCAGCGCCAGCACATGGCCCTTGCCGAGCTCGAAACTCATGCCGTCAACGGCGCTGAACGCCCTGGCACCGCTATGCGGGGGGTACATGAGTGAGAGGTCGGACACGGTCACCGCGGGGTCGGCGTCCCTTGCGGGCTCAATCATGCACGCTCCATTCTGGCGGTCGGGGGCTTGGAATGCCTTCTTCAGCGTATCCGTCGAGCGTGCCTATTCGGTGCGCAGGCTTCGGCGTGCCGACTCCAGAGCAGCGAGTTGTTCTTGAATGCGCCGTGACCCCGGGTCGCTTGGGTCTCCGATGCGCTGCATTCTGCTCACGAGTTCCGCCTTGAGCGCGAGCAGGTCGCGGTCCAGGAGCGAGATAACGACGCCGCGAGCATACGGGCCGAGAAGTTCTGGCTTGTTCTGCGGCATCGGAGCGAGCGCGAGCTCTCGAATGAGGTCGCGGTATGGTTCCGGGGCTTCGGCGAGCACAGCTTCGAACCAGCCTGGCGTACCAACGGACCCGATGGCCGCGGCGATGGCATCGCGGACGACGCGCAGTGATGCATCGCGCACCTCCGCAGTCACTGCCTGAGTCATCAGCTGAGACCCGATTGCCTCGGACTGCTGGAGCATCGCCATCAAGGCGTCTCGTTCGAGACGAACGCTCGGAGTGCGCGGAAGCGACGCTAGGTTCAGCCGAGGTGATCCTGGCGACGTGCCAGAGCTGTCGCGATTCGGCTGACGGGATGGGTCGCGAGGATCAATGCTGCCGCTCGAGCGACCTCGGCCCCCGTAAGCTCGAACCGCTCGTTGCACCTCGGCGAGGTCCATCCCGAGCATGCGTGCAAGTTCCCGAGTGTAGCCGGGCTGAAGCGCACGATCCTTGAGCTCGGCGATGATTGGGGCGGCGGCGCGCAGGGCCGAAACGCGTCCTTCCACGCTGTTGAGGTTGAACCGCGAGATCGCTTGCCTCAACGCGAACTCGAACAGCGGCACCTTGCGCTCAAACAGCTCGAGCACCGCCTCATCTCCCTGCCTCAGGCGCAGGTCGGCGGGATCGAGCCCGTCAGGAGCCAACGCGACATACGTCTGAGCGCTGAACAGTTTCTCATCGCTGAAGGCGCGAAGCGCTGCCTTCTGTCCAGCCTCATCCGGGTCGAACGTGAAGATCACCTCTGCTGCGGAGTCGTCCCCCATGACTCGACGCAGCACGGAGATGTGCTCCTTTCCGAAGGCTGTTCCGCAGGTAGCTACTGCGGCTTCTTCGCCGGCCAAGTGGCACGCCATCACGTCGGTATAGCCTTCGACCACAACGACACGTTTGCGCCGTGCGATCGCGCGCTTCGCGAGGTCGAGGCCGTAGAGCACCCGGGACTTGTGATAGACGGCGGTCTCGGGGGTGTTGAGATACTTCGGACCGTTGTCGTCCTCGTAAAGCTTTCGGGCACCGAATCCGACGGTCTGTCCGCTGGTGTCTCGGATCGGCCAGACGATCCGACCGCGGAATCGGTCGTAGACGCCTCGCTGCCCCTCACTCGCAAGACCCGCGAGCGCAAGCTCCTGGCTGGTGAATCCCTTCTCGGCAAGGTACCCGGTCAAGCCATCCCAGCCCCTGGGGGCGTACCCGACACCGAACCGCGCGCATGCACCCTCGTCGAAGCCGCGGCCGGCCAAGAACTCCCGCGCGACGCTACCTTCCTCGCCTCCCAAATGCGAGGAGAAGTATGCCGCGGCCGCCTCATTTGCCGCCAGCAACCGCGCCCGATTCGGGCCGTCTTCCCGACGCGCAGCACCGCCCTCTTCGTAGCTCAGCGTGTAGTGCAGCCGGCCGGCGAGGCGTTCCACCGCCTCGGTGAAGGTGAGATGATCCATGCGCTGCAGAAACGAGATCGCATCTCCAGACTCACCGCACCCGAAGCAGTGATAGTACCCGAGACTCGGTCGCACGTGAAAACTCGGGCTGCGCTCATCGTGGAAGGGGCACAGTCCCTTCATGGAATCGACGCCGCCCGGTTTCAACGCGACGTGCTCACCGACGAGATCGGCCAGATTGGTGCGGCGTTTCACCTCTTCGATGTCAGTCGCTTTGATCCTGCCGGCCATGCGTGAATTCTAGGGTATTCGCGACGAGTTCAGACGAGTGGGATCTCGCAGAGCCGCCGATGCCAGGAGATGGCCGCCTGATCGGTCAAAGAGGCGATCTGGTCGACAATGACTCGGCGAGCGGCGGCCTCGTCGGCCGCGGAGGTCAGATCAGCAGCGAACGCGGGTTCGAGTTCCGAGCCTCGTCGTTCCCAAAGCGCGTCTGCAAGCTCGGTCAGCAGCACCCGCTGGCGCTCATATGTCGGCTGTCGACGTCCGCTCTCCATGACGAACGCTGCGACGATTCCTTTGAGCACCGCGATCTCCGCCCGCACCTCGCGGGACACGACGATGTCCGCCCCGTACCGGCCTAAGGGCGCACCGTCCGCTGCTTGAATCGTGTCATGGATCGCCGCACGAGCGAAGCGACCGATCATGTCGCTGGTGAAGTTCTTAAGCTTCGCCTGGTCTGCCCGCGACGCTTGCCAGGTGGTTGGCCAGGTTTCCGACTGAGCAATGCGGTCAAACGCGGTGCCCAATTCGTCCTCGCTGAACTTCCCGTCCGCCCACCGGGCGACGGCGCGAATGAGCGCGTCGTGGCCGGACCTCGAAGTCAGGATCTCGGGATCGATGAACTCCCCGACGATTGCATCCTCGAAATCGTGCACCGAGTACGCGATATCGTCGCTGAGGTCCATGACTTGCGCCTCGGTGCATTTGCGGCCCTGCGGCGCACCGGATCGGATCCACTCGAAAACCTCGACGTCGTCGTCGAAGTACCCAAACTTCGCGGTTCCGGGCGCCGCCTGAGCGAGCGACCACGGATACTTTGTGCTAGCGTCGAGCGTTGCTCGAGTGAGGTTCAAGCCGAAATTGCGACCTGAGGCGTCAATTCGTTTCGGCTCGAGCCTCGTCAGAATACGCAAGGTCTGGGCGTTCCCCTCGAAGCCTCCGAAATCTTCGGCCCAGGTGTTCAACGCCTTCTCGCCGTTGTGCCCGAACGGTGGGTGACCGAGGTCGTGCGCCAGGCACGCGGTATCCACCACCTCTTGATCGAGGCCGAGCGACACCGCGAGTTCCCGCCCGATCTGTGCTACCTCGAGGGAGTGCGTGAGCCGATTGCGCGCGAAGTCCACGCCAGCCGTGGGGCTGAGCACCTGAGTCTTTGCAGCAAGTCGACGCCAGGCACTGGAATGCAGCACTCGCGCACGATCCCGGGCGAAATCGCTTCGAGAGCCAGCATGCTGCTCGGGCAGAAATCGTTCGGCGTCGAAGTCGCTGTACTCGCTAGCTGTCACGCGCGGCTCAGCCACCGTCACCGCCAAGACCCTGTCGTTCGGCCTCGACGAGCTCGGAGTAGTCCACGCCGGCACTATCGCGACTGTCCAGCCATCCGTCCGGGAGCACCACCCGCTTCGGGCTCCCGGCACGGCCGCGCTGTCCCTCGGCTCCCTCGCCCGGATACGGCATCGAGCGATCCATGGTGGCGAATATGGCATCCATCTGTTCGAGTGTCTCGACCATCGCGAGCGAACGGCGCAGGTCTCCCCCGAGACCGTAACCCTTGAAGTACCAGGCCACGTGCTTACGAATATCGCGGCAGGCGCGGATCTCCTCGCCGTCGAAGAACTCGATGAGCAGCTCGGTGTGACGCCGCATTGCATCCATGACGAAACCGAGCGGTGGTCTCACGATCCCCGCGCGCGCTTCGTCCCAACCGATCTCGCCTGATTCGGCGCGAAATGCCGCGGCGAGGTCACCGAAGAGCCACGGTCGACCGAGACACCCGCGGCCTACGACGACGCCATCGCACCCGGTCTCGCGCACCATACGAATGGCGTCCTCCGCCGACCAGATATCGCCGTTGCCGAGCACCGGCACGCTGGTGATCGCTTCTTTCAACTTGGCGATCGCCGACCAGTCAGCGCGTCCGGAATAGAACTCACTCGCCGTCCGGCCGTGCAGCGCGATAGCGGCAACCCCGGCTCCCTCGGCGGCGCGGGCGGCGTCGAGGTACGTCAGGTGATCCTCGTCGATGCCCTTGCGCATCTTCACCGTTACCGGAACGTCGCCCGCTGCCTTCACCGCGTGCTCAACGATCGATTGAAAGAGATCTCGCTTCCATGGCAGCGCCGATCCGCCGCCCTTGCGGGTGACTTTCGGCACGGGGCACCCGAAGTTCAGATCGATGTGGTCCGCTAGATCCTGGTCGACCAGAAATCTGATCGCCTCGCTCACGGTCGCCGGATCGACCCCGTACAGCTGAATGCTGCGCGGTGTCTCGCTCTCGTGATGACGGATGAGTCGCAGCGATGCTGGTGTGCGTTCTACGAGCGCACGGCTCGTGATCATCTCGCTGACATAGAGTCCCGCACCGTACTCGCGGCAGAGTCGACGAAACGCGGTGTTCGTGATGCCTGCCATGGGTGCGAGCACCACAGGTACATCGAGGGCGAGCGGCCCGATGCGCAGGCGCGAGTCATTGAGAGTGGCGGTCGACATATGCGACTATTCTCTCACTCATGCCCCTGTACCGCGAGCAAGGCGTCGTCTTGCGCACGCAGAAGCTTGGCGAGGCCGATCGCATCGTCACTCTTCTCACGCTCGGCCGCGGCCTCATGCGGGTGGTTGCGAAGGGGGTACGTCGAACCTCATCCAAGTTCGGTGCCAGGCTCGAACCGTTCATGGTCGCCGACCTGCAGCTGTTCGAGGGGCGATCCTTGGACACCATCACTCAGGCCTCGACCCTCGGCGCGTACGGTCCGCACATCAGTAACGATTACGAGCGATACCGCGCGGGAAGCGTCATGGTCGAGACCGCTGAGCGCCTGAGCGAGGGTGGGCCGGTACCTGAGCAATTTCGGTTGTTGGTCGGCGCGCTTCGAACTCTCGGTCAGGCGAGGATCGACCCCGAACTCGTGCGTGACGGCTACCTGCTGCGTGCGCTCGCCGCAGCGGGCTGGGCCCCCGGATTCGAGGAGTGCGTCAAGTGCGGTGCTGCCGGTCCCCACGAGCACGTCGTCGTGCAGCTCGGCGGGGTCGTGTGCCCCAACTGCACGATTCCGGGAGCGCCACGGCTCGAGCCGGGCAGTATCGCCCTGCTCGCAGCACTTCTCCGCGGCGACTGGGACGCTGCACTCGCTTCAAGCGCTCGGGAACGCGGCCAAGCGGCAGGATTCGTCGCAGCCTACGCGCAATGGCATCTCGAGCGGGGATTGCGGTCGCTTCGAACCGACTCGCACTAAAGTGGGGCTGTGAACATGCGTGGAGCCCCCTCAGAGTTGGTGCCAGTCGACTGGACGGGCGAGTATCCACCAGCATTCCGCGGCGAAGTTCCGAAGCATGTCGCCATCGTCATGGACGGGAACGGGCGTTGGGCGAACCAACGCGGACTCCCCCGAGTTGAAGGGCACCGTCAAGGCGAGCAGGCACTACTCGATGTCGTCGCCGGGGCCATCCAAGCGGGCGTGGAGCACCTGAGCGTGTATGCGTTCTCGACAGAGAACTGGCGGCGTTCGCGCGACGAGGTGCGGTTCTTGATGGGCTTCAATCGGGAGGTGCTGCGCGGGCGCCGGGCACAGCTCGACGCATGGAACGTTCGCATGCGCTGGGCCGGCCGCCGTCCAAGGCTTTGGGGTTCCGTGATCAGCGAACTCAAGGCTTCTGAGCGAGTGACCGCCAAGAACACCGGTTTGACTCTGACGATGTGCGTGAACTACGGCGGACGCAACGAGCTCGCCGATGCCATGCGTTCGATCGCCGAGGAGGTTGCTGCGGGTCGCCTCTCACCGCACGGCATCACGGAACGCACCATTGTGAGGCACCTCTACGTGCCCGAGTTGCCAGACGTCGATCTGTTCCTGCGTTCAAGCGGCGAACAACGAACCAGCAACTTCATGCTCTGGCAGTCGGCCTATGCGGAGATGGTCTTTCTCGATACGCTCTGGCCCGAGTTCAACCGCCTCGAACTGTGGCGCGCGATCGAGATCTACCTGGATCGGGACCGCCGCTTCGGCGCGGCGGTCGACCGACCCGCCCCGGCCTAGAGCGGAACTTGCGCGCCCGGTTTGCTCAGCCGCCCCGGGCCCCGCGACGTCGCCCTTGCTTTTGCTCTGCCTCTCGCCAAGCTCGTTGTGCGGGGGTTTCCGGTAAGTCGCGGGCCGTGGAGACCCGAGCGCGCAGAGCACTCTCGTTCTGGCGTCGTGCAGTGCCGCCCCGTCCGAGGTGCCAGGCGTGCGTGATCGCCAGCGCGAGCGCGTCGGCGGCATCGGCCGGCTTCGGCGGTGCCGCAAGACCGAGCAGACGTGTGACCATCGCCGTGACCTGCGCCTTATCGGCGCTCCCGTAACCGGTAACCTGCGCTTTGACCTCGTTCGGTGTGTAGAGGGACACCGGGACGCCTCGTTCCTCGGCCAGGTACATGACGACACCGCTGATCTGCGCGACACCCATCACACTCGCGACGTTGTCTTGAGCGAAGACCCGTTCGAGAGCGATCCCATCGGGGCGTTCTCCATCAAGCAGCCGCTCAATCGCTGACCCAATACGGTGAATACGCTCAGGAGTGCCAAGGTCGGCAGCGCTCTGCAGCACTTCGACGTGCTCGAAGTGGACACGCCTGCCCGGATCGGCGGTGATGATCCCTACGCCGCACCTGGTCAGGCCGGGGTCAACACCGATGATCCTCATCACTCGTCCGCTTCGAGCTCCGCTTGCACCTCGGCCGAGAGGTCGAAGTTCGAGAAGACATTCTGCACATCGTCGCTGTCTTCAAGTGCGTCGATCAGGCGGAACACCTTGCGGGCGGTGTCCGCATCGATCTCGACCTTCAGGTTCGGCACGAACTCCACGTCGGCGGCTTCGTAGTCGATGCCCGAGTCCACGAGCGCCGTGCGGACGGCGACGAGATCGGAAGCCTCGGTGATGACCTCGAACGCTTCTCCGTTCGGCGTGGGCGACACCTCTTCCGCTCCTGCGTCGAGCACGGCCATGAGCACGTCGTCCTCGGTGGTGCCCTCGGCCGGAACCGTGAGGACGCCTTTGCGTTCGAAGTTGTACGCGACGCTGCCGGGATCGGCGAGCGTCCCGCCGTTTCGACTGAGCGCCGTACGCACCTCAGCAGCGGCGCGATTCTTGTTGTCTGTCAGGCACTCGATCATCAACGCGACACCGTTCGGGCCATAGCCCTCGTACATGATCGTGGTGTACTCGACCGCGTCTCCCGTGAGCCCCGCACCGCGCTTGATCGCCCGATCGATGTTGTCACCGGGAACCGAGTTCTTCTTCGCCTTGTGCACGGCGTCGGCCAGCGCAGGGTTTCCTGAGGGATCAGGGCCGCCGATGCGTGCCGCGACCTCGATTACCTTGATGTACTTCGCAAACGCCTTCGCACGACGCGCATCTATGACGGCCTTCTTGTGCTTAGTCGTTGCCCACTTGGAGTGTCCTGCCACGGGGCTCCTCTTTCTTCACGTCGGATCGATACACCAGTCTAGGCGTTGAGGGTGGTGGTAGGCGCTAAGGCACCGGCCACGCATTCGCGATCTTCTCGCGCACTTCGCCGAGCAGTTCAGGCATAGACTTCGTCCGCGCGATGATCGGAAAGAAGTTTGCGTCGGCCCGCCAACGGGGGACGATGTGCTGGTGCAGGTGTGCCGCAATCCCAGCACCGGCCACCTCACCCTGGTTCATGCCAATGTTGAAGCCGTGGCAACCCATGACCTGCTTGATCGTACGCATTACGATCTGCGTGAGTGCCCCGATCTCGGCGATCTCCTCAGTTGTTGCTTCGTCATAGGTTGAGAAATGTCGGTATGGGCAGACGAGCACGTGCCCGTTGTTGTAGGGATACAGATTGAGCAGCACATACCCCAGCTCGCCGCGATGCACGATGAGCGCTTGCTCGTCCGACAGACTCGGCGCATGACAGAAGGGGCAGTCGTGCTCTTCCGGCTGATGGTCGTCTGCGACATACACCATTCGGTGCGGGTTCCACAGGCGTTGCATCCCATCCGGATCACCGACCAGGCCGCTTTGGATGCTGGACTCTACTCGCGGGTCTGGGCGCGCATCGTCCGACGATCCTCGGCCCCCTGCTACTGCTGCCACGCCGACAATACCTGTTCGTGCTTCTCGATCGACCGAGTGATTCGTTCGATCGCTTCGTCGACCGGGACGCCGTTCATCTGTGAGCCATCGCGGAATCGAAAGCTCACGGCCCCCGCCGAACGATCATCCTCGCCGGCGATCAGCTGAAACGGCACCTTCTCCTTGGTGTGCGTGCGTATCTTCTTCGGCATCCGGTCATCGCTGTGATCAACCTCGGCCCGAACACCCTTCGCTCGCAGGCGTTCAATGATTCCGTCAAGGTACTCCCCGTACTCATCCGCGACCGGGATGCCCACCACCTGCACCGGAGCGAGCCACACAGGAAATGCGCCGGCATAGTGTTCGAGCAGAATCGCGAAGAAGCGCTCGATAGAGCCGAGCAACGCGCGATGGATCATAATCGGCCGATGCTTCTCGCCATCGGCACCGGTGTACTCGAGGCCGAATCGTTCGGGCAAGTTCGGGTCGACCTGCACCGTTGACAATTGCCAGGTGCGGCCGATCGCGTCTCGCGTCTTCAGATCGATCTTCGGTCCGTAGAACGCCGCCTCTCCCGGAACCTCCGTGAGCTTGAGACCGCTCTTCTGCGCGACATTCCGAAGCGCATTCGATGAATACTCCCAGAACTCATCGCTGCCGATCCACTTCTCCTTCTCGTCGTCCCTGAGCGACAGTTCGAGCTCGAAGTCGTCGAGTCCGAAGTCCCGAAGTATCGAGATGACAAATTCGAGCACCCGGGTGACCTCGACCTCCAACTGCTCCGGGGTCACAAAGAGGTGCGAATCATCTTGGGTGAAGCCGCGCACCCGAGTCAGCCCGTGCAGGGCACCGGAGAGCTCATTCCGGTACACCGTGCCGTTCTCAGCGAGCCGCATCGGCAGATCTCGGTAGCTACGCGCACGCTCCCTGTAGATCAGGATGTGCATCGGACAGTTCATCGGCTTCAGGTAATAGTCCTGGCCCTGCTTCGTGACGTTGCCCTCGGCGTCACGTTCTTCGTCCATGCGAATGGGCGGGAACATGCCTTCGCGATAGGTGACGAGATGATTCGAGGTTCGGAAGAGATCTTCCTTTGAAATGTGCGGCGTGTAGACGTAGGTGTACCCGGCCTCGATGTGGCGCTTGCGTGCGTGCTGTTCGATCTCCCCGCGCACGATGCCGCCCTTCGGGTGCCACACCGAAAGACCGGAGCCGATCTCATCAGGGAAGGAGAACAGGTCAAGCTCCTTGCCAAGCTTCCGATGGTCGCGCTTCGCCGCTTCCTCGAGCCTGGCCAGGTAGGCACGAAGCTCGTCCTTCGTGGGCCAGGCCGTGCCGTAGATTCGCTGCAGCATGGGGTTTTTCTCGCTCCCGCGCCAGTAAGCACCAGCGATTCGCATGAGCGACCAGCCATTGCCGATCATTCGCGTGTTGGGCAGGTGCGGCCCACGACACAGATCCTTCCAGCGGGTCTCCCCCGTTTTCGGGTCAATGTTGTCGTAGATGGTCAGCTCACCTGCGCCGACCTCGACGCTCTCGTTATCGCTCCCGGACGCCGCGCCACCCTTAAGCCCGATGAGTTCAAGCTTGTAGGGTTCATGCGCGAGCTCAGCCCGCGCCTCTTCGTCGCTCACGACGCGCCGCACGAAGCGCTGTCCCTCCTTCACGATCTTCTGCATCTCCTTCTCGATGCGCTTGAGATCTTCAGGGGTGAATGCCTCGCTCGGGTCGAAATCGTAGTAGAAACCGTCGGTAACGGGCGGACCGATACCGAGCTTGGTCTCTGGGTTGATCCGTTGCACTGCTTGTGCCAGCACGTGCGCCGCAGAGTGCCTCAGAATGCTCAGCCCGTCAGCACTGTCGATTGTGACGGCCTCGACCGTATCCGTACCTGTGACCTCGGCGGCAAGATCGCGAAGTTCCCCGTTGACACGCATCGCGACAACGGACCGGTCGGTGAACAGGCTGTAGCCATCTGCCACGGTTCGACTCCTCTAAGCTCTGTAACCAGACAATCCTATCGGTTGGCAAGTTTCGGGATGAGCTCTGAGCGCCGGCGTCCGACGAAGGCGCTTCGCTCCGTCACTACGATCCTGCTCCGTCACCATGATCCTGCAGCGTAAGATCGTGGTGACGCGGCGAGATCGTATGGGCGCGGTGCTGGAGCATGCGGGAGCCAGCACGGAAAGTGGCCTGAGCGTACTGACGCACACCGACAGGATCTGCTCTGAGGGCGGCGTCGTGTTCCCGCGAGACAACTCCGGTGGGCGATACCGGACTCGAACCGATGACCTCTTCCGTGTGAAGGAAGCGCGCTACCAACTGCGCCAATCGCCCGTTTGCTGCATCACTGCGAAGCCAACCTCAACGATGTTACACGATTTCAGGAGCTCACGTTGCCACGCGAACGTTCGTGAATATGTCTAGTCCTCCGTGTTCGGTGCCGGCGCAGGCGGTGCCAGCTCACTGTCCAGTTGCTGTTCCAGTTCGTGATTCAAATCGCTGAGCTCCAGAAGTTCCGCCCGCATCTCGTCATAGCGTGCGATATCAGCATTCAGTTGCGACATCTCTGCACTCAGGGCATCACGACGCGCGTAGAAGTCATCGCGAAGTCGATAGAACTCCTCGGGATTTGCCGAGAACTCGTACGCTTCATTTCGGCGAATGAACTCGTCCCACTCGGAATTGAACTGTTCCACGGCCTTGTCGTACGCGGCGCTCCGCTGCTCAACATCCTGGCGCAACTCGGCCATGCTCGCCTGCAGTTCTTCGGAGCGCTTCTTCAACTCGTCGAAAACCGCATGGTATCCGTCATAGAAGTCGACGATGCTGCTGCGATCCTCGAGCCACCTTGCATAGTGCTCCTCCAACCAGGAAGGTAGCTCCCGCTGCTCGGTCCCGAGCACGGAATGTAACTCATTGGCGAACGCGATCTTCGAAAGACTGGAGTAGACGGACATGCGTTCAGACAGTTGTGGGTCGTTCGGCGCTAGCTCGTCGTACAGCTCTCCGAGGCGCTCCGCGAGGGAGGTGCGCTCCTGATTGCCGAGCCGAGCGAATGCGGCATGCAGCAGTTCGTGCGCGGCGGTCACCTCCACGATTCCCTCAAGCCTGTCATCAGTGACCTCGAACAGGTGGATTCGGCTTGACGTGTAGCAGCCGAGAATGTGTCCGTCCTCGGAATGATCGACCTGAGCACACTGTTCGTTGAACCGTTGACTGGCATCGAGCGTTGGCTCAGAGGCCCAGAACACCCTCCGTCCAGCGTCAGTGAGGTTCATGCTCGCGGTGAGCTGCACGATCTCCGGCGACGCATCGAACCTCTGCGCGGCAAAGTGGTCATTGATCTCCTGGCGGTGCGAGAAAGCAAGCGCTCCCGCAGCAACAACCAGCACGAGGACGACGGCAAGCAAGGAACGAGTAACGATTCTCTTTGCTGACCCGGCCATGCATACCAGTATTGTGTGCCTCAAGTCACCGGCCGGCGCAAAGCGCCGTAACGTTACCGAAATGGTTCGTTGATTGCTGGAACACGCCGAGTTACTCGAGGGATTTGCAGAGGCTCAGCAATTTCCCCTATAGTCATTCAGGTACACGGCAACGTGGACGTGCGGATGTAGCGCAGTTGGTAGCGCATCACCTTGCCAAGGTGAGGGTCGCGAGTTCGAGTCTCGTCATCCGCTCCAGTAGCCCAGAGCTTCTTGGCTGCTTGTGGTGTCAACCACTCCGGTGGCGTGGCCGAGAGGCGAGGCAGCGGCCTGCAAAGCCGTATACACGGGTTCGAATCCCGTCGCCACCTCTCATACAATTCAATAAGCCTCACAGATAGGCGCGATTGGCGCAGCGGTAGCGCGCTTCCCTGACACGGAAGAGGTCACTGGTTCGATCCCAGTATCGCGCACAGAGAAAACCCCTGGTAACGCGGGGGTTTCGCCATTTCTCGGTGAGCCACCAGTAGTGGCCGGGTAGCAAACGGGGGCGCGGCGAGATCGTAGGGACGCGGCGCTGGGGCCTGCCAGATCCCCCAAGCGCGACGCTCCGACCGCGCGGCCAGCTACCTCAGCACTCGGACGCGCCGCAGACGCGCGCCGCTCGAGACGAGCAGCACCGCGATAGCGATCAGCACGAGGCCAAGCGCGATGGCAGCGACCACCAGGGCGACTGACGGCCACAGCATGGCGATCAGCCCCGCGACGATGAGTACGAGCGCGGGAACCATCCCTACGTTGAATGCGCCACGTCCCAGCGCAAGGGCAAAAACGGACCAAACGATGCCGAGCCCGACCAGGCTGAACCCGGCGAATGCGATCAGAACCGTGGCCGTGAAGTCTGAGAAGACTATTGCGAGGATCCCAAGCACGATCAGTACCACTCCCGTTGCACGCGCGCCCGGGCGGCGTCTCATCAGCGGTGCAAGACCAGCGGCGATCAAAGCAGCACCTATGAGACCGGCGAACAGTTGCGTTGCGGCGATGAACGGCCAGATCAGCAGTGTCAACCCAACGAGGCCGATCATCCCCCCGATCAGATATGGAGCCCACCGGAACGCCCATCGCTGACTGCCACTTGCCCGGAAGGGTCCGCTCCCCTGCTCATCGGTCACAATCTGCCAAGTCATGTTTCGAGCTTATGCCGCCACGCTATGAGCGGGCCGTGAGCTCTCGCGCTAACATGTCGCCATGAGCGTTCTCACCATTGTCGTGCTGGTCGCAGCTGCCGCTAGTGTTCTCTGCTGGGTTCTTTCGCTGTTTACGGGCGATACCTCATGGGTTGACCGGGCCTGGTCTATCGTGCCCGTGATTTATGTTTGGATCTTTGCGATCGGCGCGATGATTGAAGGCTCCGGATCCTTACGGCTCATTCTCATGGCGGTCCTGGTCACCGCGTGGGGAGCTCGACTCACGTTCAACTTCGCCCGCAAGGGCGGTTACACCGGCACTGAGGATTATCGCTGGGCGATTCTCCGTGCCCGCATGAATCGCTGGCAGTTCCAGGTGTTCAATCTCCTCTTCATCATCGGCTTCCAGATGACGTTGCTGGTAATGATTACCCTGCCCGCATATTTCGTGCTCCAACACCCCGCCCCGATCCATCTCGCTGACGTTGTCATCGTCGCGTTGTTCATCGCCGCGCTTGTCGGCGAGACCGTCGCGGATCAGCAACAGTGGACGTACTACCAAAGGCGCGCGGCCGCCGGTGGAGTGTTGGAGCCCGGGTTTCAGACGGAGGGCTTGTTCCGTTTCAGCCGTCACCCGAACTTCTTCTTCGAACAAGCACAGTGGTGGATTCTCTACCTCTTCACCATCGTCGCGGCGGCCTCGACGGGACTTGGTGTGTGGGGCGGTGTGATCAACCTGTCGCTGGTCGGCCCGGTGCTCCTCACCGCGCTGTTCATCGGTTCGACCATCTTCACCGAGTCGATTACGGCGTCGAAGTATCCCGCCTACGCGGACTACCAGCGCAGCACCTCCATGCTGGTGCCGCTGCCGCCGAGACGCATCATAGAGCGCACCGCATAGCGTTTCCAGCCCCTCCTTCCTGGCACTCAGGAGCGCCAGGATTGACTCACGCCATCAATCTTGGTGGTGCGATCACACAGGAGGACCACGATCATGACCCATCTTCAGGGCAAGAGAGTAGCAGTACTCGCAACCAACGGATTCGAAGACTCCGAGCTTGTCGAACCTCTCGAAGCGCTAAGCTCGCACGGGGCCGAGGTCGAGATCGTTTCGACGCATACTGGCACGATACGCGGCGAACACGGGCACGAGGCTATTGTGAGCCGCGCGAGTTCCGACGCTGAAGCGGACGCGTATGATGCGCTCGTGCTACCGGGCGGTGTGCGAAACGGTGACCAGATTCGCATGGATGGCAACGCCGTCGAACTCGTCAGGAGCTTCTTCGCGCAGCATAAGCCGGTGGCGGCGATCTGCCACGGCGGTTGGATCCTCGCCGATGCCGGCGTGCTCGACGGACGCAAGGTCACGTCATACCCAAGCTTGCGCACCGACCTGCGCAACGCCGGAGCGACATGGGTTGACGAACAAGTCGTCGTGGATCAGGGACTGGTGACGAGTCGCACACCCGACGATCTGCCCGCATTCTGCGAGAAGATGCTCGAAGAGATCCACGAAGGTGCGCACTCGGGTCAGGTCGCGTAGCGCCCACATCGTTCGGGTTGTGGCGAGGATCGGGGCCGCTCCCCTCTGGCGATCCTCGCCACCCTCGAACACTAGTTCCCGAGTCGCCGACGTAGCAGCTCGATTCGCTGTTGCAGCTGGGTCACGCTCGCCTGCGCAACTGCAGGACCCCCGCAGACGCGGCGGAGTTCCGTGTGAATGGCGGCGTGAGGCTCGCCCGACACTCGGGCGTACATGCCGACGAGGCTGTTCAGCAGCCGACGCTGTTCCCCGAGCGTCCGATGCAGGGCCTGCGGGGGTTCCGCCCGCTCGGGAGGGTGCTCCAGAATCCCCTGCTTCGCAGCCGAACGTTTCGCCTGACGAGCCTGCCGCTGCAACAGCAAGGCTCGAACCTCGTGTGGTTCAAGCAGGCCGGGCAGGCCGAGAAAGTCAAGCTCTTCCTCGCTTTCAACCTCCGCGTATCCCCCGAACTCTGCGCCGTCGAATACGGCACGGTCGAAGTGCGCATCCGAAGACAGCGCCTCGTATTTGAACTCTCCGGTGAGATCCTCGGAGGCTCGATCCTCTCGTTCGGCCGCCGCAAGCAGCGAGGCCTCAGCGTCCCACATTTCCTCGGCACTGCCGGGGCCCTCCAGCAGGTGCCCGCGCTGCTTCTCGAGCTCCGACGCGAGCTGCATCAGCGTCGGCACGTTCGGAATGAACACCGACGCGACCTCGCCTTTTCGCCGCAATCGCACGAACCGCCCGATAGCCTGCGCGAAAAAGAGTGGCGTCGACGAGCTCGTAGCGTAGACACCGACAGCCAGCCGAGGCACATCGACTCCCTCGGAGACCATTCGCACCGCGACCATCCAGCGGTCGTCGCTGCGCGAGAACTCGTCGATCCGCTCGCTCGACCCCGGGTCATCGGACAGAATCAATGCGACAGGTTCGCCAGTGATCTGTTTGAGTAGCTCGGCGTAGGCCTTTGCCGATGCCTGGTCGGTGGCGATGACAAGTCCGCCTGCGTCAGGGATATGCGCGCGCACCTCACTCAGTCTCCGGTCGGCCGCATGGAGCACTTTGGAGATCCACTGCCCTGCCGGATCGAGAGCCGTGCGCCAGGCCTGCGCGGTGATGTCTTTCGTGTTGCCCTCTCCGAGTCTGGCCTGCATCTCCTCGCCAGCGGACGTCTGCCAGCGCATCTCTCCCGCGTACACCATGAAGATGACGGGTCGCACGACGCCGTCGGCCAATGCCCGCTCGTAGCCGTAGTCGTAGTCGGTTGACGAGACCAGTACGCCATCGGGTCTCGGAGCATATTCCACAAACGGAATCTTCGCGTCATCCGAACGGAATGGAGTACCGGTCAGGGAAAGACGACGTTTGGCATCTCCGTATGCCTCGCGTATGGCGTCTCCCCAGCTCAGGGTGTCACCGCCGTGATGAACCTCATCGAGGATCACGAGCGTGTCCTCGCGTTCCACCAGCAACCGGTGCTGAACCGGTTTCATCGCCACCTGCGCATAGGTGACGATGACTCCGTGGAAACGTCGCCCGTAGGCCGAACCATCGCTATTCGCGTATCGCGGGTTGAGCTGGATGCCCGCTCGTGCTGCCGCGTCCGCCCACTGGGTCTTCAGATGCTCGGTCGGCGCGACCACGATGATCTGACTGACGGTGCGGTTGGAGCGGAGGATCGATGCCAGTCGCAGGGCGAACGTCGTCTTGCCGGCTCCCGGCGTCGCCGAGACGAGAAAATCTCTCGGCTCTCGTTCGAGATAGCGACTGATCGCTTCTTCTTGCCAGGCCCGGAGGGTACCCGCTGTACCGCGCGCGGCTCGCTCGGGATAGGCGGGAGGGAGGTGTTCTGCTGCGCTCGTACCCGGCAGATGCAGAGTAGGGTCAGACTCGATCACGACGATCTAGACTAGTCGTTACACATGGAAGGTTGAGAGGAATGAGAGGACCGGGCGTGTCAGATCAGAACACCGAGCTTCCATGGTCGCGGTTTGTCGCGATCGGAGATTCTTTCACTGAGGGGGTCGGCGATCCTGAGGCCGAAAGCCCGGGCGGTCTTCGGGGCTGGGCGGACCGCTTCGCTGAGGTGCTTGCACGCCATGACGAGGACTTCGCATACGCGAATCTTGCGGTTCGGGGCAAGCTGATCCGCCAGATCTGCGATGAGCAGCTCATGGCGGCCATTGACCTCCGCCCCGATCTTGTGAGCGTGTGCGCGGGCGGGAACGACGTGATCCGTCCGGGCGCTGATCCCGATGCGGTGGCCGTGCAGCTCGACTACATGTTGCGCAAGCTCCGCGAGACGGGTGCGACCGTGCTGGTCTTCACGGGGGTGGATGTGGCGTTCCAGCCGGTGTTCCGCTCAATGCGAGGTCGTGTCGCAATCTACAACGAGAACATTCGCAAGGCCGCTCAGCGTCACGACTGCGTCGTCGTCGACCAGTGGGCCATCGAGGAGCTGCAGGATCCACGCTACTGGGCCGACGACCGCCTGCACCTGAACGCTCTCGGTCATCACACGATCGCACGGGCCGCGCTCGACGCGCTGAATGTGCCGCACGACCTGCAGCCGCTCGATCCTCCGCCGCTCCCACCTCAGAACTGGCGGCAGGCGCGAAAAGAAGACGTGGTCTGGGCCAAGGAGCACTTGGTGCCGTGGGTGATCCGCAGGATCAAGCATGTCTCGTCCGGGGACAACATCGCGGCGAAGCGACCCGAACCCGGCGCGGTCTGACGCATAGACTGTTCACCATGGTCAAGCTCACAACGAAGATCGCAGAGAACGCAGACTCGGTCGGTGTCGGTGCCGCCTACGGGGATCCGGTCGAGATCGAAGGAACGACGATCGTTCCGGTCGCGCTGGCAGGCTACGCCTTCGCGTCCGGCGAAGATGCCGAGGGTCAGGGCGAAGCTGCTCCGGCTGGGGGCGGCGGATTCTCCTGGCCCGTGGGGGCGTACGTTACGCGGGACGGTTATACGCGCTTCGAGCCGAATACGATCGCGCTGCTCGTCGTTGGAATCCCATTTGTCTGCGTCGCGGCTCGCGCATTGGCACGAGTGATCCGCGCGCTCAAGAAGTAGCGATCAGCCGCTCCAGATCCACGGTTCCCGGGGTAACCGGCCTGGCTGGAACCTCTCCAGTAGCGATTCCGTGCTCACGACCTCGTCTGTTGACGCGAGACCGAGCGACTGCGCGATCATGTTCAGCACCTGAGCGGCGGACACTCCTCGATGTGCGAGATCCTCGAGCGTCACTGCTCCGTCTCTCTTCGCTAGCCTGGCACCCGACGGCCCGAGCACGAGCGGCACGTGGGCATAGCTCGGAGTCGGTAGGTCGAGAAGCGACTGCAGGACGATCTGGCGTGGCGTTGACGAAGCAAGATCATCCCCTCGCACGACCTGGTCGACACCCATCTGCGCGTCGTCGACCACGACCGCAAGGTTGTAGGCTATGACGCCGTCTCCGCGTTGCAGCACGAAGTCGTCAACGGTGCCGACCACGATTCCCAGGAGTTCATCGTCGAACCGCTGCTGCCGCAGCTCTTCGGGGACGCGAAGCCGCAGCGCCGGCCGCCGCGGAGCGATCGCGGCGCGGGCGATCGCGCGGTCCTCGTCGCTTCGATCCCGACAGGTGCCGGGATACGCTCCGAAAGGCGCGTGAGGAGCACGCGGTGCCTCGAGGATCTCCCTGCGGGTACAGGTGCACTCATATACGAGGCCGAGGTCTTTCAGATGCGCGAGCGCTACAGCGTGCTCGTGTGCGCGACCGCTCTGCACGACGACGTCCCCGTCCCAATCGATGCCAAGGGAAGCGAGCTCTGAGAGCTGTTCAGCTGCCGCATCAGTGTCGCGGGCCCGATCGAGATCCTCGATACGCATCAGGAATCTGCGTCCCGTACTTCGGGCAAACAGCCACGCCAACAGGGCGGTGCGGAGGTTTCCCAGGTGCAAACGGCCCGACGGGCTCGGCGCATACCTGCCCGCACCCACTTCCCTCATTCGGCTCTGTTGCTCCACCGGTGCCGGCTATCCCCGGATGAACGCGTTGATGCGCGCCTTCGCGTTCTCGCTGGACAGCGCCGCGCCAATGCTCAGCGCCTCATCATTGAGCGTCTGCGTCAACGACCTCGTGAAACTCGCTCGAATCATGCGTTTCGCGGTGCCGCGAGACTCGGGTGAGTTGTCGGCGATGTATCGCGCTATACTTTTCGCGCGGTCGAGGACCTCGTCGTCTGGCACAGCCTCCGCGACGAGGCCCCAGGAGACTGCTTCACTGGCCGTCACTAACCGATCCTGCAGCACCAGCTGGAGGGCGCGTCGCTCACCGATTGCCCGCGCGAGGAGCGCTGTAACGGTGAGGTCTGGGGTAAGCCCGAGCTTGGCGTACAGGCTCCCAACTTTCGAACTGTGGCCGACCACAGCGTAGTCGCTGTTGAGCAGGATCCCGAGCCCGCCGCCCGCCGTGGTCCCATGAGCGGCAGCGACAACGGGGATCGACGACTCGATCAGGGCGAGCTGCCCGCGATTGATCAGGTGCGCGAGCGCGGCGATATGTTCACCGTCGAAACCCGCGTCGGCCATGGCACGGACGTCTCCCCCAGCACAGAAGGCTCGTCCGTTGCCAGCGAGCATGATCGCGCGCACGCGCTCGTCCGAAACGGTCTCGGTAACCACCTCGGCCCAAGCATGCGCCATCCCTTCATCAAACGCGTTCAACGCTTCGGGCCGGTTCAGGGTGATTCGTGCAACCCCATCGTCGATCTCGCATAGGACTGAATCTTGCATTCCGGCGACCTTTCTCGTGGTACGGCAATCAGCCTCCCGCGTTGCAAGACTACTGCGTGGACCTCATGCAGTGCGGATTGTGCCTACTTTGGTCCATTGGCATGGTCCAGTGAGATGATCGATCCATGCGAATCCTGTCGATCCAAAGCTCAGTATCTTACGGTCACGTCGGGAACTCCGCCGCCGTCTTCCCGCTGCAGCGAATCGGTCACGAGGTCATGCCTGTGTACACGGTGGTGTTCTCGAACCACACCGGGTACGGTGCCTGGAAGGGTCCCATGCTCACGGGTGAGAACGTGCGCGACATCGTTGCCGGCATCGACGAACGCGGCGGGCTCGATGACGTGGAGCTCGTGCTGAGCGGCTACCAGGGAGGAAACGACATCGGCGACGCAATTCTCGATGCCGTCGCGCTCGTCAAGCAGCGCAACCCGGGTGCGATCTATGCCTGCGATCCGGTGCTGGGCAGTGCCGCGTCTGGATGCTTCGTCGCCCCCGAAGTGCAGTCCCTGATTCGTGACCGCGTCGTGCCGAAGGCGGACCTGATCACCCCGAACCAATTCGAGCTCGGGTTCATCACCGGCACCGATCCGCACACACTCGAGGAGACGCTGGCGTCGGTGGACCTGGTGCGCGCCATCGGGCCCTCAACGGTGCTCGTCACCAGTGTGCTTCGGCCGGATCGTCCGGCGGGCACCATCGAAATGCTGGCCGTCACCGAGGACGGAGCATGGAGCGTCCAAACGCCGCATCTCGATTTCAAGGCGAATGGATCGGGCGACGTGACCGCAGCGCTGTTCTCTTCGCATCTGCGAGGATCCGGAGACCCGGCTGACGCACTGGGCCGCACGGCAGCGAGCGTCTTCGAGCTGCTCGAGAACACCTTGGCATCGGGTGAGCGGGAGTTGCAGCTTATCGAGTCGCAATCGGCATACGTCGAGCCGAAGCACTCGTTCGAGGTCACTCGCGTTCGTTAGAGGCATGCGCCTGCGAGGATAGCCAGGCGATGACACCCTCGGCGGGGCCGTCAGGTGCCCGCTTGAATCCGGTGCCGGCCCACATCTGCGCTCGGTCGAGGTCCCCCGCGCGCAGTGCCGCTTGGCGCAGTGGTCGGGTCAGGTGGTGTACTTCCGGGTAGCCCCAGGGCGCCTCAGCACCGTGGCGATCGACGAAGCCGTTTCGCAAGGCCCGCGCTGGGCGGCCGGTGTACGCACGAGTGAGCGCAGTTTCGGTGAAGCGCTCATCGGTCATGCACCTTCGCTGCAGAGAGGAGGTGCCCGCCTCGTCGGTTCGCAGCAGCATCGTGCCGACTGCGACGGCCACAGCGCCGGCGTCAAGGAGCTCCCGGACGTCCTCGGGACCGTTGACGCCGCCAGCGGCGATGAGCGGAAGGTGTGTTACCTCACGCACCGACTGCAGCAGGTCGACCAGCTCGATCCGTTGCGGCCAGTCCGACACGTCGTGTATGGCGCTGTGCCCACCCGCCCGGTACCCCTGAACGGTCAGGCCGTCGACCCCCAAGCGGGAGGCCGCAATCGCTTCGAGGGGGCTCGTGACGGTCGCAAGCACGGTTGATCCCGCTCGTTGCAACGCCCGAATGTCTTCGACTGGCGGCAACCCGAACGTCACAGACACGACCGGCACCGGGTGCTGAGTGAGCGTATCCACCTTCTCGCGCCACTCATCATCACCGGAAGCGGGTGCGGCAGCCAATTCGATGCCGTAGTCGTCAGCTTCTTCCTGCATGCGTGCCGCGTAGGCGCTGAAGGCATCCCGAGCGATTGCGGCCGTTGGCGGCGCAAACAGGTTTACGCCAAACCCGATCCTCGCCCCCTGAAATCGACTGCGAAGCGATTCGATCTCCATTGCCATCGCCTCTGCGGTCTTGTTACCCGCAGCGAGAAATCCGAAGCCTCCGGCCCGGGTGACGGCCTCTACCAGTTGCACGGTCGTCGGTCCACCTGCCATCGGAGCGGCGACAATCGGGAGGGCTGCTTCAGGTAGATCGCTCATAGCTGCAGGCTACTCCCCAAGCAGTGCTGATCGCATCAGTGCAACGGGAACCCGACGCGAGCTCGCGCCACGGAGGCTCGTCCACACGGCTAGTCGGGCATGGTACGTCGGAGGGTTCGGGCGAACAAGCCCGTCGTGCCTGCCGTAGCAAGGGCGTTGGCTTGAGCTTGCCTGTCCTTGCTTACCCGGGTGGCGCATTGGGCGCGGCCAGCAGCAGGCACAAGGAAGGGATCGTGAAACACCATGTTCATTCACCGGCAGGAACTGCAGCATCGAGCCAGTCCCGACCATCCCGACGCCGTCTATGCGCGCAAACTCCAGGAAGTGCTCGGTGGCCAGTACGGTGAGATCACCGTCGCCCTGCAATATCAGTTTCAAGCTTGGAACATGCATATGCCGGGTAAGTACCGAGATCTCGTGTTCGGCATCGGTGCCGAGGAAATGGGACACGTGGAGATGCTCGCGGTGATGATCGCTCAGCTTCTCGAGAAGGCTCCACTCGGAGTTTCCGAGAGTGCGGTCCAGGACGACCCGACCGTGGCAGCCGTTGTGGGCGGCACAGATGTCCAACAGGCAATCGTGGCCGGAGCCGGATCGCGCGCGGTCGATAGTAATGGCAACCCGTGGATGGGAAACTACATCACTGCGAGCGGCAACCTGCTCGCGGACTTCCAAGCGAATGCGAACGCGGAGATGCAAGGACGACTGCAGGTTGCTCGCCTTTACCACATGACCGACGACCATGGTGTTCGTGATCTGCTGAGCTTCCTCCTGGCACGAGACACCATGCATCAGAACCAGTGGATCGCTGCCGCGGCCGAGTTGCAGGCCGAAGGGGTCGAGATGTTGCCGGTACCGAGCAACTTTCCGCTCGACCTCGAGGATCGGGACGTTTCGTATCAGTACATCAACTTCTCCGATGGCGTTCAGGCTTCGGAAGGAGCGTGGTCTTCAGGGGAGACTCCTGACGGGCACGGGGAATTCAGTTATGTCCCCGCTCCGGGTCCCGGAGCGCCTCTGCCCCCGCCGACTCACCCCGATGCCCGGTTCTATGGCACGACAGAACTGCCCAGCGTAATCGAGCAGGCGGCTGGTATGGCACAGGACACCTTCAACACGGAGTGAGCGACTCAGTAGTGGGCGGGAGGGTCGCTCGCAGGGAACGATTCCTTCCCCCACTCGTCCGCCAGCTCATCCGCATGGTCATGCTCGACGGTGTCGGAGCCAGGTTTTTCGGCTACGTCGGTTGGCACTTCATCCGATTCAGTCGACGGACCTACTTCGTCCGAGCCATCCGATTCTTGAGCATCATCTGGGTCTCGCGGCTCCTGCGGGAGGCCGGTGTCAGGATCGATCGCGTTGGGAGCCATCATCTTTCCTTCCTCGGGACCGTGACGACCGCACTCGCAGGAGGTGCCGTGTTGCGACCCCTCGTGCTCGTGCTTCAAGGTAGGCGGCCGTGCACTGGTGTAGTCCCAGTATGGTGATGGTATTGGACGGCATCATACGCCATCAGGGGCTTGCGGTCACGCGACGGAGTGCGTTAGGACCTCCCGCACGATGCCAGGTAGTAGCCCCGCAGCTGCTCGAGCCTCGCTCCGCGGCCTACGGGCCTTACGTTGCCACGAACTCGAGCTCCGCGATCCGCAGCCTCTGCTCAGCCCCCTCCCCGGAGAAAACGGCCCGCTCGGTGAAGAGCCACGATTCAGGATCGTTACCGTAATACCACGTCAACCCGAACTCGCCTTCGCCGCCGGAGACAGAGATCGGGTCGAAGACCACCCGCGTGTTCCGAGGACCGATTTCGGTGACGAGCGCGCCGCCTTCCGCTTGCACTTCGATATCTCCGGCGAACGGGTGCGTGTACCTGCCCTTGAACGGCTCAAGGTCCTTGTCCGCCACGGGTGCAGGATCCGGCGCATCGCTCGTGGCCGCTTCCCGCTCCTTCAGAATCGCTTCTACCTGGCCCGCGTAATCGGCCGGTTCTCGCTGCTGAATCAGATCCATCGCGTACTTGCCGATCGGGCCGGCGAGGCCTCCCTGGTGGAGGAGGTTTGTGAGCACGACTATGCCGATGCCGCGGTCCGGATCCATGCGCACCGATGAGTTGTATCCGTTGGTCGTTCCGCCGTGCTCGATAATCCGGCCTTCAGGGGTGGAGTGCACGAGCCAACCGGTCGCGTATCCAATGTGCGGCTCGCCGTCGCCTTGCTTCATGCCGTTCGCGAACTCCCCGGTCACCGGCACACGGGGTCGATACGTGTCTTCGAGCAGCTCTTCCGAGATGAAACGTCCATCCTCGGTGTTCCCCCTCGACAGATGCATCGCCACCCACTTCGACATGTCCTCGATATTCGAGACGATGCCGCCTGCCCCTTGCGCCTCCGTTGGGAACCTGCCCGAGACAATGCCCAAGGGAGCACCGTCGCGCATCTGGTGACCGAGAGTCGCATTCCCCGCCGAAGTGAGCGCATCTTCTGCGACACTGGTGCTGTCCATTCCGAGCGGACCGAAAATGAGCTGTTCCGCGGCGTCGCCCCAAGTGTCAGTGTTCTCGTAGTTCGCGACGATATTGCCGGCGACGAGGTGCGGGATGTTCTGGTATGCGAACTCGCTCCGAAAGCTCGAGACCGGCTCGAAGTAGCGAAGCGAGTCGATGACCGATTGATAGGGGTAGCCGAGGAACCCGAGGGTCTCCCCCGCATACGGGGCCATCCCGGTGCGCTGCGCTAGCAGATCCTCGATCCGCATCTCGCGGGTCACCCACGGATCGTGCAGCTGAAATTCCGGGTAGTGGTCGACGACAGGATCCTTCCAATCCAGATCGCCGCGTTCGACGAGCAGCGCTTCCGAAACACCGAGGAACGCCTTGGTGGCTGAGCCGATCTCAAATAGCGTTTCTCCGTCGACGGGCTCACCCGCGGTGTTCTCGCCGTAGTACCACTGTGCCGCGAGCCCGTCCCGCGTCACGATGCCCACAGCGATCGACGGCACCTGCCACTCCTTCGCCAAGGGCTCAGCATAGTCCGCAATGTCTGCGATCAATGTCGACGCATCCAGGTCATGCGTGGCGGCCACGCCCGGCTCCTCCCCAGCGGCACTGCACGCCGCTAACGGAAGCGCGAGCGCCAGCACTCCGACTCCAGCAGTGTTTCGAACGGTGCTACGATTCCACACCCGTCTCCCCTTCCCAGGCTCGTCTCGTCGTCACTGCCCAGCGTTGTTACGCGGGCCAGCACCCAGGCAATCAGACTCGCACTACACGCGATAGCGGGTAGACCACCCTAATTGTGATTGGGCACCTGGACGCGCTCACCCGCCGGGCTCGGACTGCACGTATCGACTCAGCGCTCGCCGCCCGGAGAGGCCAAGCTTCGCGTAGATGCGCCCCAGATGCCCCTCGACCGTTCGTACCGAGACGACCAGCGACTGAGCGATGCTGCGGTTGCTCGCCCCTTGCGACACGAGCACAGCGATCTCGCGCTCTCGCCGAGTGAGTTCGACCGTCGCGCTGCCGGGTACCACCAAGTGAGGCGCGCGGATCTCCTCGGCGAGGCTCAGGAGCAGCCGGGCCCGGGAGGTCGCTTCGTCGGCGAGCGCCGTGATCCCTGTCTCCTGGGCGATGGCGAGCACCTGGCAGAATGCCTCGGCCGCATGCAGGGTGAAGCCGAGTGCCAGGTACTCCTCAGCCACCCGTTTGATCGCGTGCGGATCACGTTCAACGATTGCCCGGCCGTGCGCGGTGAAAACCCGACAAACATCCCCGTTCGTCTCTGCGCCGAGTTCGACAACAAGGGCGGCGCAGCCTGGGTCCGAGACGCGCAGTCCTGCAGCGGCTACGCGCAAGGCTGCAGCACCAAGCCCCGCTGCGCGCAACGAGCTGGCCACCGTGAGCGTGCGGGCTGCCGCCTCGGAATCGCCTCTGAGCAGCGCTGCCGCGCAGAGCGAGGCCTCGGAGTTTGGTGCAAGCACGCCCGAGGACCTCATCGATGACTCGCGATACCGGTCTTCGAGGTAGCGACTTTGCGCTTCGTCGCCGAGATAGGCTGCGGCCTCGGCACCGAGCGCAAGCGCGTGTACCCCCAACCCGGTGCGGTCGTGCTCGGCACTGGCGTCGAGCGAGAGCGACAAACGGAGCGCTTCCCGGGAGTGGCCTTGGGAAAGTAGCAGGCTGATCCTGGCTGTGAGCACGCTGACCTCGTCGAAGCGCACGAATGGATCTTGCTCTCGACTGCCGAGCACTCCGGTCGCGGTGATCGTGCGGCGCGGGCCGTGCGCCATCAGAAGACACAGGAAGAGCGCCCCCTGCAGTTCCTCCACGTACCAGTTGGGAGCGTCGGAGTGCGGCGTCATCTGCAGCTTGTAGAGCTTTCGCAGTGCCTGTAGGGTCTTGCCTTGCTGTGCCATCACCATCGCATGCGCCACATCGGCACGGCCCCGTTCACGCATCGACCCCGGACGGAGGGTGCGATAGACGCCTTCGCACTCCTCAAAGCGCCCGGCGTATGCCAGGTGCATCGCCTGCGCTGCACGGAGCTCCCCTTGTTCGCGGTCGAGATTGCTTGCCGCGGAGGTCGACTGGAGGAGATCGATGGCTCCTTGCGTGTCGCCGTACTCGAAGTGCAAGAGGTCGGCCATGCCCTCGACGGCACCTGGGCCGCGCTGTTCTTCGTGGAGGGTGGAAAGGTCACTGAAGGCACCGCCGACATCCCCGAGGAAGCGCCTGGCGTGCGATCGTTCGAGTAGCAGTGATGACCTGACACTCGAATCAGCATTGAGCGCGTATGTTGCCAGATCCGCCGCGAGCTCCCACTGGTGACTGCGGTTGGCCGCTTGCACCGCTGGAAGGATCGGGACCGGCTGATCGGTCGGCGGCACCGAACGAGGACTGTGAGCGTGCTCGTACCACCAGATCAGGCTGCGTGCGCGACCGAGCGCGCTCCAGGGAGTTGCACCCCGGAGAGGTTCGGCGAGTACCAGCTGGTGCACCCGGGCGCGCAAGTGCTCCGCCGCCTCGGCGCGAAGCCGATCCGCGATCGCTTGCGTTGGAATCCACGCCGTTGCGGGACGCGTGCCTCCCCGGGGCAGTACGCGGATGAGGCCCGAGGCGATGAGCTCGCAAAGGCGATCCTGGCCGACGAGCTTCTCGGCGAGAGCCCTGGGTAACGGGGCGACCTGCGCAAGCTCCTCGAGCGCTACTCGTGCGGCCTGGCTCAGCGCCCGATAACAGGTGAGCGTGCGCATGGTGTCGGAACGAAGTTCAAGTTCGGAGACCAGTTGAACAGCGTGCTCATCGACGTTGATCCGTCCGTCCGCGGCTCCGGCCTCAAGCAGTGATTCGAGGATCTCGAGCTGTCCCCCGCTGAGCCGCCACGCATCACTAGCAAGCTTCGCCGACGGTGGTAATCCGAAGCGCTCCCCGAGAAGCTCGGCCACGTCCTCCCTCGACACGAGACCCGCCTCGAAAGTTTCAGCCGCCTTGGCCTGCTTCGAGTGCACGCTACCCCCTTGTCTTCTCGCGACGCGCACCTTGACTTTACCGTAACGTCAACCTTTAACGTGATGACGTCGCCTTGATGAGGCGGGCGACCGAACAACGAAAGGAGGCGAAGTGGAGTACACGATTCAAGAAGTCGCCAAGTCCGCGGGAACCACCTCGCGGACACTCCGACACTACGACGACCTCGGGCTCCTACGCCCGAGTCGTGTCGGGCATAACGGCTATCGCTACTACGACGACGGGTCGCTCGTACGACTGCAACGAATTTTGCTGCTCAGGCAGCTCGGTTTGGGGCTGGATGCGATTCGTGTCGTGCTTGACGCCCAGGACGCAGGCCCAACAACTGAGGTCCGAATCTTGAGCGATCATCTCGAACTCCTTCGGGATGAGCAGCGACGTATCGGAGCACAGATCGGATCCGTAGAACGGACCATCGCTGCACTCACTGAGACAGGAACAGAAAGGAAGAGAGAGAATCTCATGTCAGAGAACATTTTTGATGGCTTCGACCACACCCAGTACAAGGAAGAAGTAGAACAGCGCTGGGGACAGGACGCGTATGCGAAGAGCGATCAGTGGTGGCGGAAGCTCGGCGCGGAAGGCCAGGCTGAGTGGAAGCAGATGATGCACCAGCTCGGACTCGACTGGATAGCCGCTGCCGAGCGCAAGGAAGATCCGGCCTCGCCCGCAGCCCAGGAGCTTGCCGAACGTCAGATCGAATGGCTACGAGCGATCCCGGGCACACCAGCGCACGAGGAGCACGGCGACCTTGGAGGCTACCTGCTGAACCTGGGTGACCTCTACGTCGCAGACGAGCGGTTTGCGCAGAACTTCGGCGGGGTCGAGGGTGCGACGTTCGTGCGCGACACACTCCGGCACTACGTCGAGACCAAGCTGAGCTGAGTTGAGTTCAGCTGAGCTGAGGCCCATCGCATCGTGGTGACCGGCCTGTCGCGGGTTGACCGCACGCGGGGGTTCTAGCGTTTCGTAGGCTCGACCGATCGCTCCGTCCCTACGACTTCGCTCCGTCCCTACGGTCTGGCATTGCGAGATCGTAGGGACGCGTTGGGGTCGTAGGGGCTCGGCACCACAGGTTCGACGAGGCCTCAGCAGACTGGCACCCTGACTCCGCCCAGCGGAAGTCTCCAGACGCTCAGCCGGCGCTCGGTGGTTTGGGGAGCCGCATGCGAGCAAGTCGCTTGGGATCTCCGATCGAATCGATGTGGACAATCCGCCCGTTCGACACCGTGCAGGCCATGAGCGCGAGTGGTCGCCCACCCGGTCCCCAGGCGAGGATCCCGGGCTCACCGTCTACCGACACTCGGATCGCCTCGATGCGTGATGCGTCGCCACGGCGAAGATATGCCAACAATTCGTCCGCACCGACGGCGGTCGTCTCGCCGTGCGCCGTGACGCGACGCCAGGTGAGCTCCGGATCCAGCAGTGCGAGCAAGCGATCGAACTTTCCGTCCCTGGCCGCGGCGAGGAACGCGTCGACCACGGCGCGTCGATCCTGAGTACCTCCGGTTGGTGCGGGTCTCCCCTGCCGCACCTTGTGACGCGCACGACTGGCAAGCATCTTCGCTGCATCAGAAGTGCGTCCAAGGATCAGGCCGACCTCAGCGAACGGCACGCTGAAGACATCGTGCAGCACGAAAGCCAACCGCTCCTCCGGGCTCAGTGTCTCAAGCACGATGAGAAGCGCAAGTCCGACGTTATCGGCAGCGACCGCCGTTTCCTCGGGTCCGTCGTCGACCGTGACGACAGGATCGGCGTACTCATCAATCGGACGCTCAGCCTGTGTCGTGCGGCGACGGAGCATGTCGATGCAGATCCGACTGAGGACGCGCGTCAGCCATCCGCCGAGATTGTCGATCGGATCATCCGCGTGACGCGCGAGCCGCAGCCAGGTCTCTTGCACTGCATCGTCTGCCTCCGCAGTCGAGCCCAGAGCACGCGTCGCGATAGCCCGCAATCGCGCGCGATAATCCTCGAACTTCCTGGCGAGATCTGATTCCTGCATCATCCGTTACCTTTCGTGGAGATGATCCGTCACTCCTATGACGTGTGGCAACCGTCGATCGTCACAAGGAAAGGACAAGATGCATGAACATCGTACTGTGGGTCGTTACAGGATTACTCGCCGTCGCCTTTACCGCGGGCGCGGTCGCCCAGCTCGCACTTCCAAAAGAACGCTATCGGGCGCTCGGTAGCAGTCAACACTGGGCCGACGATTTTAGCCCTGCGCATATCAAGGCGATCGCCACGATCAAGCTGATCGGAGTCGCCGGGCTCGTGGTGCCTCCACTCGTGGGAGTCGCAACCGTCCTCTCACCGATTGCGGCGTGCGGCCTCGCGCTGGTGATGGCGGGTGCGGCCACCACCCGGTTTCGTCGCAGTGAATGGAAGTTCATGGCTGGTGACGTGGTCTATCTCCTCGCGTACGCGTTCGTGGCGTGGGGCAGATTCTCGCTTGCGCCGTACGCGTGAGCGGCCGGCCAACCCTGGAAGCCAATTGATTCATAATGCTGCGGGAGCTGGTCGTGCTGCTCAGAGTTCGGCATCTCGGCTACCCCTTGGCGAGTTCCCGCCACGCGAACAGAGCCCCGGCGTTCACGTGCGCCGAGATCCGTCACAAGGGACCGCGTCTCTGCCCTGCACCCTCGCTCACCGCCAAGCCGCAACACTGGGCTGGGCCAAAGATCGGGAGGGAATTCGCTGACCATCACAAGGTCTCGCACTCCGCCAGCCATCGAATCATTGTGCTCTACTTGCGGCGGATAAGTACCCGCGCGAGGATCTGGCAGAAAAGTGCGGCGGGGATAAGCAGCGCAGCTCCAAGGAAGTAGTCTCGCGCACGCAGCGGTGTGCCCAAGTCGCGAAGCTCTCGGCGTGCGGACTCGGCACCGGGCAGCATCACCGGCAACGCGGTCGCAACTCCTGCCGTGTACCCACGCTGCATCACTGACGCCAACAGGTGCGTGCCGACATGTGCACGAAGCCCCGCAACGATTGCCCGATACAGTCGCGACCGTGTGTTTAGCGCTGCACCCCGGCAACAAGCTACCGCGACGAAGGTGCCCATGAGCCCGACCGCTAGCCAGGACTGGTGCCGATCCATGCGCAGCGAGCCGATACCCGTCTGATCAGCCAGCGCATCGCACGTGCCCGGAAAGGCGACGGCCTCTTCAATGTCGTGGACGGCCCATGCGATGAAGAGGTGGGCAGGTCCGCGAGTACGCATGTCATTACGCTACCAATGACGCCAAGATCAGCACCGTCTCGCGAACCTCTCCCCCGGTTACACGACTATCGAACCGAGAGAAATATCACTTGTCGTACTCCGTCAATCCCGCGACGCCCGGTGGCGATTCACCCCAGTCCAGAGGTCCCACTCAGGTACCTGTCGTAGCCCGCAACGAGCGAGGAGACCATAAAGTTGACCCTCGCCTCCAGATCCGACCAGTCTGTGCCAAACGCTTCGCGCACAAGCGGCAAGTCCTCGCCGAACGATTCCAGATCCGCCCCGACATCGTGTCGCGCGGTCGCGTGCTGACCGATCACCGCAATCGCGGTAGCGTGCACAATCCGCAATGCTTGTGCCGACGTGAACCCAGCATTTACGAGAGTTCCGATGAGCATTTCGAGCGCGCGCAGGTTGCGTGACGTGATGGCAGATCGAGTCGCGAACAGCGCCACCGCACCAGGATGGGACTCAAGCGCGTGGTGGAAGTCTCGAGCGTAGCCCTTCAGAGCATCCTGCCAAGACACCCGACCATCAATGCGGTGGATCGACTCGGCCGTCACGTACTCGGCGAGAACATGCTCAACGAGCGCGTCCTCGAGCGCATCCTTGTTCTTCACGTGATGGTAGAGCGTCATTGCTTCGATACCGAGTTCGCGCGCGAGTCTCCGCATTGAGAGTCCCGACACGCCGTCCCTGTCGACCAGGGCGAGGGCCGTGCGCAGTATCTGATCCCGCTGCAGTCCAGCGTGCTTCCCTTGAATCCGCGTCTGCTCCATAACCCCTCCTTGACTCTCTTACAACGTAAGACTACCATCAAGATGTCTCACATACACCGTAAGAGAGGGTTGAGTTGTCCAAAGACAGAAGTGCGGACGTCCACAGAGTCCACAGGGACACTATGCAAGCGGTACAGATTGGCGTGGGCATGCAGGTGGTGTGTATCGTGCTGCCGCTTCTCGACCTCTGGCTTTTCGGTTCGGTCGAGCGTCACGTACAGACCGCGTACCCGAACTGGTCGGCGACTGAGATCGCGAGCGACCAAACCGCGATCCACTCGTATCTCGTAGCCGCTGGCATTCTCGGTCTGCTCGCCTGGCTCGGCGCGCTGTGGGCCATCGGGAGAACCTGGCACGCACGCGCGACCATCACCACACTGTTCGTTGTCGGTACGGTGTTCGGCATCACCAACGCAGGATTGGGCGGCGACGCCTACCCGACCATTGTGCCGCTCTGGCTGGGCATCACGCTCCTGTGCATCCCGCTCCTGCCGGGCCTGACCGCTCTGCTTTCGGTGTGGCGAAGGTCCGGGCGATGAGCCGCACGGCAGTCTCGACTCGATCGCTTCCCCTCGCGATCGTCGGCTTGGTGATGATCGGCTTCACCTCCGTCCTCGTGAGTTCTGTCACCTCAATGGCGCTCGAGGTGCTCGCCGAAACGTTCGCCGTGTCGATGGGCACGGTCGTGTGGGTGACGACGGCCTTCGTGCTCGCTGCGGGCATGAGCCTCCCGGCCGCCGGCTGGGCGGTCGACCGGTTCGGCGGCTTTGCCGTACTCCTCGTCGGGCTCGTCGTGTTCTCAGGGGGCTCCATTGGCAGCGGGCTCGCTGGTACCTTCGAGCAGCTCCTTGTTGCGCGCGCACTCCAAGGCGCTGGAGGCGGGGTGCTCGAGCCGGCATCACTCGCGCTCATCGCGCAGCTCGCGCAGCGGAAACGCATCGGCACCGTCATGGGCCTCATGTCGATGGTGATTTACCTGGCTCCTGCGGTTGGCCCGCTCATCGGTGCCGCGCTCCTGTCGGAACTTTCCTGGCGAAGCATCTTCCTGTTCGCCGTTCCGCCTATCGCGCTCGCTGCCGCGGTCCTCGCCCTGTCAGTCACACGCAAGGAGTCCCGTTCGGATCCCGCTCCCCCGCCATCAAGGGCCCAGTTCGACCTCATCGGGCTGATTCTCGCCGCCCTCGGCTTCGTCGCGATTCTGTTCGCGATCACTCAAGCTTCGAGCGGAGCCCTCGTGCCTGCCCTTGCAAGCGGCGCAGTGAGTGCGGCGGCACTCGGCACATACTGGAGCCGATCGCTCCGGGTCGCTGATCCACTCATTGACGTGCGGCAGTTCAGAGACCGACGCTTTTCGGGAGCGGTGGCGATTATGGGGCTCGGCGGCACCGTCCTGTTCTCGCTGCTCACGGTGATCCCTATTGTCGCGGAGCGGACATGGGAGCTCGACGGACTGGCGCGAGCGGTACCGCTGGGCGCGCTCGGACTCGGCATGCTGTTCTCGATGGGCACCGCGGGCGCACTTTCGGACCGGTACGGGTCTCGGCACATCGCCGCGATCTCTTCCGGCGCAGCGGGGATCGGACTCGCGGTCGTGGCGGTCTCGGTGTACCTGGGCGGTTCATGGAGTTGGTGGATCGGCACCGCCCTCCTTTTCGCCGTCGGTCTCGGCTACGGAGCGGTGTCTTCGCCCACCCTCGCAGCCCTGTACCGTGTTCTGCCAGCGGAGAAGGTCGGCTCGGGCACCACCGCGGCGCTCATGGCCGTTCAGATTGGGGCGGGTGTCGGAGCTACGGGAATCGGAGCCATGCTCGATGCGGTGAGGGTGCAGCCGTTCGCCGTGGTGTTCGGCGTGCTCGCCTTGTGTATGCTCACCGCGGCTGTGCTCGCGCGGGCATTCCTGCCAACGAAGAGCTGATCCTGCGCGGTGCTCCGCTTTTGCGGATTCAACCCCTCATTGCATCTCAGGACAGTGGTGTGACCTCCGCGGCACGTATCCACGCCCGCTGACGACGGGTCTCGGCGGCACGCGGGTGGTAGTTGGCGCGAGTCCAGGCGAGTGCTTCCGTCGCCGGGACGCCGCTCATGCGGGCGAGGATCGCTATCGCGGTTCCCGTCCGTCCGACGCCTCCGCCGCAGGCGATCTCGACCCGTTCGCCAGCAGCGCGGTTGTATGCCTCGTAGAGAGCGTTGATCGCGTCGTCGCTGTCACTCGGGAGACGGAAGTCGCCCCATCTCACCCAGCGCGCGGGCCACACCGTAGCGCGAGGGGGCCTGCCCAAGAGGTACACGGCGAAGTCGGGATGCGGTAGGTCACCTCTGGGACGGCGGGTCCCGGTACCTCGTACTTTCCGCCCGTCGGGCAGTCGGACCACGCCCGGTTCGATTTCCCATCCGCTCATCGGCACCCTCACCTCGGTTTCGCTGTCTTGTGACAACCGTAGACAGGTTGGAACACCGGGGCGCAGGTTTCACTGAAGGACTCTGGTTTTCCGCACCTAAGAGGCGGGTCATCCTCAGTGATGCACCGCGACGATCCTCGTATCGTCGATGAAATGGAAGACGCTACTGAGAACGTTGATTGGATCGCCCAGTGGGCGGTGTCCATGATGGAGCTGCTGGGAAGTCCTGGGGCGGGAGCCGCTGTCGCACTCGAGAATCTGTTCCCACCGCTGCCCAGCGAGGTCATCTTGCCGCTGGCAGGGTTCACGGCCAGCCGCGGCACATTCAGCCTCGTCGAGGTGCTGCTGTGGACCACACTGGGATCGGTCGTCGGGGCACTCGCGCTCTACGGCCTCGGTGCATGGTTGGGTCGGGACCGATTGCGCCGCATCGTTGTGCGCGTGCCGCTGATGAAGGTCTCGGATGTCGACCGCGCCGAAGCCTGGTTCGACCGCCACGGGGCCAAGGCAATTTTCTTCGGGCGAATGATCCCGATCTTCCGCAGCCTGATCTCGATCCCGGCTGGCATCGAACGCATGCCGCTACTGCGTTTCATCGCGCTGACAACGGCGGGAAGCCTGATCTGGAACTCGATCTTCGTGCTCGCAGGCTACTTCCTCGGGGAGAACTGGTCCTTGGTCGAGCAATACGCCGATGTCTTCCAGAAACTCGTCATCGCGGCGGTCGCAATTTGTGTCATCGGCTTCATCATTCTCAGGGTCCGTCAGCGTCGTCGCGGGAGAATGCTCTCGTGACCCTTCGCACGCAGCGACCGCTTCGACGCCCCGCGACCCAGCGGGTCGCTCGCGGGGTCGGTGCAGTGTGCCTGAGTGTGCTGATGGTCCCTATGCAACTGTTTGCGATCATGGCTGCGCCGCTGTCGATGGCCTTCGCCCGGACAGCCGCCTGTTGGTTTGCACGCGTTCTGACCTGGGTCGACGGCGCTGATCGCGATGCCGAGCCGCCCCGAGGGCGACTCATGCTGCTTCTAGTAGTCCAGGCTGTGCTCGGGATTCTGAACGGAATCGTGATCGCCCTCATCGTTGTCGGGTTGGTGGTGGCGTGGCAAATGGTCACTGCGGCTTCAACGAGTCAGGGGGTGCCGATCTTCGCAGCCGACCCCGGGGAGGTGACCTGGCGCACCGTCGCAGGCTACGCGATTCCCGGGCTGGTTCTGCTCTTCCTCGCTATCTCTGGACTCGCAGGGACATTGTGGCTCAGCCGGTGGGCGTGGGCGACTTTTTCTCGACCGGGGGTCGGGGAACTCACCCGCGAGGTATCTCGCTTGCATGGAACATTGGATGACGTGGTCGCCGCAGTCGACTCCGAACGCCGCCGCATCGAACGCGACATCCACGATGGCGTGCAACAACGGGTCGTCGGGTTGTCGATCCTACTCGCCCGGGCGGAGCGTACCAATGATCTCGATCAACAGCGTGACCTGCAGCAACGAGCTCGCGCTGAGACTCAGCACATCCTGGATGATCTCCGTTCGGTCGCGTGGCGCACATACCCGCACATGCTGGTCCGAGACGGCCTCCCGGCAGCGCTCGAAGCGCTGAGGGATCGCACCGAGGTGCCGATCCAGCTTCATATCGATATGAAGGGTCGTATCGACCGCGCGGCGGAGTCCGCAGCCTACTTCGTCGCGAGCGAGGCTGTGACAAATGTGCTCAAGCACGCCGACGCCGACACCGTATCTATCAAGGTAACCGAACGAGAGCATCTGCTCGCGCTCGTCGTGCGCGATGACGGTCGCGGTGGTGCGGATCCACAGGGTCCGGGCTTGTCCGGCATCGCTTCCAGAGTAGCTGCGCGTGGCGGGCGGCTCAGTGTCGATAGCCCACTGGGCGGCCCCACGATTCTGGAAGCGGTGATCCCGTGCGCATAGCTATTGCCGAGGATTCTGCACTCTTGCGCGAAGGGATCGCCCAGCTGCTCACGGCCGAGGGGCATACGGTCATCCTCGCCGCTGAGAGCGCAGACCCGCTCTTGCAGTTCATCGACGTCGAACCGCCCGATCTCGTGATCCTCGACGTGAGAATGCCCCCGGACTTCGTCGACGAGGGACTGCGGGCCGCGCTTCACATCCGTCGGCATCACCCGGACATCGGAATACTTCTCTTGTCGCAGTACGTCGAGCGTCGTCATGCCAGCAGTCTCCTCGATGGCCGCGGAGGCATCGGGTACTTGCTCAAGGACCGGGTTTCGGACATCGCTGGGTTCCTCGAGGCTATTGAACGCATTCACAGGGGCGGCACAGCCTTCGATCCAGAAGTCATTCGCCAGCTCATCACCGCGAAGACCCGGCCGGACACGAATCTGACGACACTCACAGATCGAGAACGAGCTGTCCTTGAGCTCGTCGCAGAGGGACACAGCAACGCCTCACTCGCGGCCACGCTGTTCATCAGTCAAAGCGGAATCGAGAAGCACATCAACACCATTTTCACTAAACTCGACATCCCTCAAGACGGCACGGTGAACCGACGTGTCCTTGCCGTCCTGGCCTACCTCGGCAACGACCTCGGCTAATGCAAGGTTTCGCCTCGCTTCAGAGATGAGGCGATTTGGGGGAGCGTGATGTTCCTGTTGTTGGCAAGCGACAGTCGCCGTTTCGTCGCCGATGTTGACAACTCCGCGGCCGTAGTGCCGCGCTTTCAAATACTGAATGCTGCTCTCAGAGAAGAGAAAGAGCAAGAGATAAGCCGGAGCGCCACCAACATCCGCAAGGCCCACCGACGCAGCGACGAAAGAGGCGAGGAACTCTCAAAGGACCACGGCACGCCTACGCATACGGCGTGTGCTCGTACGTATGAAATGGTGGATCCAACGGGACTCGAACCCGTGACCCCCTGCATGCCATGCAGGTGCGCTACCAGCTGCGCCATGGACCCGTGGAAGTCGGGCGAATACTCACCCGACAACCCTTCTAGCCTACACCAGGTTCAGCCGACGTTGCCAAATCAGCGGCTTCATTGGTGACACTGAGCGCCGACTCCAGATCGATCACGGGGCAGTCTTTCCAGAGCCGTTCGAGCCCGTAGTAGTCTCGCTCCTCCTGATGGAAGACGTGCACGATGACATCGCCGAAATCAAGGAGCACCCATCGCCCGCTCTCACGGCCTTCTCGCCGAAGGGTGCGGGTGCCCGCCTCGTTCAGCGCCTCTTCGACTGCGTCCGAGATCGCTTGAACATTGCGCTCGACGCTGCCGGTGAGGATCAGGAAGGCATCCGCAAGGGGAAAGACCTCAGCGACTTCGAGCGCAACGGGTGCGACGGCTCCCTTCTCGCTCGCAGCGCGCGCTGCCAATTCGACAAGATTCTGAGATTCCAGGTTCACGGTTTCACCCGAACAATCCGCTTGTTGCCGCCCAGACGACCAGTCCGATCGCACCGAGCACGAGCACCCCACCAGTCGAAATCAGGATGACCGGTAACTTGCTCTTGTCCTTCGAGGCCTCGGCGACGAGAGGACCCTGAGAGGCCCTCGCGCTGACGGCACGAGATGCGGACACCGGGGCCATAACTGCGCCCGTCGGGGTCGGTTCCGTGAACCCGAGCTCGTCGAACGGCTCAACCTCGACGGAATCGTGTATCGAGGCGTGGCCTCCCGTCTCACCCAGAGATTTCGGCAGGTCGATCGAACCCGTGATGTACAGCTCGCCGGTCTCTCCGAGCGGACCTACGAGACCGTCTTGATCCGGCATGGTCGGCAGTATCAGTGCCGAGGTACTCGCGCCGCTGCCATTCTCTTGAGCAACCGCCCTATTGATCAGATCATCGAAGCCGCCCGTCGGAGCCGGTTCGATCTTCTCAGCGTTGCCACCCATGACACGAAGTGCCGGGTCGTCGAAGACCGGTTGCCCCTCGTCGATGGGCGCTATGTCCGGGAAGGAGTACTGCTGGGTGGGGGTGTCGGCAGGCGACTCCGGCGCGGGCGCGTCCCCAGCGAGGTCAGCACGGTCGGCGAGTTCAGCATCGTCAGCTTGCGGCGCAGCGGGCGCATCAGTCGCGTCGGCATCGCCCTCAGATTCCGGCTCGGACGCTGGCTGTGGATTCTCGAACCCCGGAACCGGCTGAGCTGTGTCGTCGATCGGCTCATCCTCTACCTCGGAAGGTGGAAGGAACGGAGATTGTTGACCGCTCGTCGCCGGCTGCGCCGCTTCGCTCGGCGGTTGAACGGTTTCGCTCGGCGGTTGAACGGTTTCGCTCGATGGCTGAGCTGCTTCGGGCGACGATTCAACTTCGTCGGGACGTTTAGCCGGCTCCTCTTCTGGTGTCTCTTCCGCTTCTCGCTCACCTGCGGGCGGAAATGTTTCCGGTGTAGCTGACGCGGGCCCTGAGGCGGCCATCAGCGCGGCCTCAGCCTGCGCCCTCAGTTCTCGGAGTTCACGCCGACTGCGCAGGCGGCCGTTCTCGTCAACCAGTGGAATTTCGATCTGCGGGACCTCAGCCGGCCCTGTGGTGGCTGCTTGCTCCCCGCGGCCAGGAGCGCGTGCCGCCTCCTCCGCCTCGACACCCGCTGCGGCCATTTCGCGCAGGCGCAATTCTCGCCGGGTGAGCGGCCGGTTCTCGTCGTGTTCACTCATCAGGGATCAGTCACTTCCATCGGAATACAAGCGATGCTTTGCGATGTACTGTACAACCCCATCGGGAACGAGGTACCACACCGGGAGTCCCCGAGCCACACGGCTGCGGCAGTCCGTCGATGAAATCGCCAAAGCAGGCACTTCCAATAAGCTTACGTGTTCGTCCGATAATCCCGAAAGTGACAGCTCGTGCCCAGGCCTGGATACTCCGATAAAATGTGCGAGTTCCCAGAGTTGTTCAGCATCCTTCCAGCGAACGATCTGCTCCACGGCGTCCGCCCCCGAGATAAAGAAAAGCTCATCATCCGGGTACTGGCGGCGCAGGTCTCTGAGCGTGTCAACCGTATACGTGGGACCCTCGCGGTCGATATCGACTCGACTGACGGTGAATCTCGGATTCGATGCCGTCGCGATCACCGTCATCAGATACCGGTGCTCGGCGAGTGAAACGTTCGACTTCTGCCACGGCTGCCCAGTCGGTACGAAGATCACTTCGTCGAGCTCGAAGATACTCGCAACTTCGCTTGCCGCGACCAAGTGCCCGTGATGCACCGGGTCGAATGTGCCGCCCATGACCCCGATGCGGCGAGGGCCGGAAGCGACTACCTCAGTGGTGCTGCTGGGTGCCGTGTTCACGTGCGTAGGCTTCGGCCTTCTCAATATGACGATTTGCCACGTCACGGAAGCTGAGGGTCACGATGCCGGCGATGGTGAAGAGCGCGAACACAATCACGCCGAACAGCGGTGCCGGAAACCAGAGCTCGTTCAGGTGCTCGGCCTCTTCGGCGGCAACTGCGATCGTGGCGAGAACAGACATCTATACCCCTGCGATGAATTTATGGAAGGAACAAGGCAAGTCTATCGAATCTGGCCGTTGCCCCGCACCAGCCACTTCGTGCTCGTGAGTTCGGGCAAACCCATCGGTCCGCGCGCGTGCAGTTTCTGGGTTGAGATGCCGACCTCGGCACCGAAGCCGAACTCCCCGCCGTCCGTGAATCGCGTCGATGCGTTGACCATGACAACAGCCGAGTCCACCTCAGCCAGAAAGCGCTGCGCGTTCTCGTAGTTTTCCGTCACGATCGATTCGGTGTGCCTTGTCGAGTATCGCTCGATGTGAGCGAGCGCTTCGTCGAGCGAGTCCACGATCTTCACCCCCATCTCGAGCGCGTGATGCTCGGTCGACCAGACGCTCTCGTCGGCTTCCGAGATTCCCGACGCGAGCGACTTTGCTGTTGCGTCACCGAACAGTTCTACTTGCTCGTCGCGTAGCACCTTCGCGAGCTTCGGCAGAAGTCGATCGGCCGCGTCACGATGCACCAGCAGCGTCTCGGCGGCATTGCACACGCTCGGACGGTGCGTCTTCGAATTCTTGACAATATCCAGCGCCTTCCGCTCGTCGGCGCTTGCATCGACGTACACGTGCACGACGCCGGCTCCGGTCTCGATAACCGGCACCGTCGATTCCTGCACGACCGTCGAGATGAGCCCAGCAGAGCCGCGAGGGATGAGCACGTCGATATATCCCCGTGCCCGCATCAACCGGTTGGCACCCTCCCGACCGAACTCATCGACCGTTTGCACCGCGTCGCCATTCAAGCCAGATCTCGTTATTGCTCCCTGGATCAGTTCGACCAGCACCAGGTTCGAGTGCTCGGCAGCGGATCCACCGCGCAGCACCGCGCCATTGCCGCTCTTCAACGCGAGTGCGGCGATGTCGACCGTGACGTTCGGGCGAGCCTCGTAGATGGCTCCGATGACTCCGAATGGCACGCGCACCTGTGTGAGCTGAATGCCGTTGGCAAGGGTACTCCCCCGTACCGTCTCGCCGACGGGGTCAGGGAGCCCGATCACGTCTCGTACGGCCGACGCGAGCCCGCGGAGACGTTCCTCGTTGAGCAGAAGCCGATCCAGCAGCCCGTCGCCGATCTGCTGCTCCCGACCCCGCTCAAGATCGAGTTCATTCGCGGCCACGATCTTCGGGATCGAAGCCTCGATCTCATCGGCAATCGCCGCAAGTGCTGCGTTCTTCTGCGCTGTGGTCGCCGTCGCGAGTGTTCGGGCCGCAGCTTTCGCGCGTGCGAGTTTCTCGGTGAATGCGTCGGGAGTCATGCACTCATTCTAGGACGGCCCGGTTACTCGCATCGGCCGTCGTGCGCGGTGCCGGAGCGAATGTCGTCCCGCAATCCTCCCCGGCAAGCACTGCGGCCAACAGTTTGGTCTCCGTGAGAAGGACAGCCGTTCCCGCTTCGGCGGCCAATCGTGCCGCCTGCACTTTTGTCGCCGCACCGCCTGTGCCCCAGCCCGACTGAGTTGCACCAATCTCGACGCCTGCGAGCTCGTCCCCGAATGGCACATGCCGGATGCGCGTCGCCCCGGGCTGCTGCGGCGGCGCAGTGTAGAGCGCATCGACGTCGGAGAGCAGCACCAACTGGTCGGCTCCGACCAGCCGTGCGACGAGCGCCGCCAAGCGATCGTTGTCGCCGAAGCGGATCTCGTGCGTGGCCACCGTGTCGTTCTCGTTAATGATCGGCAGAATTCCAAGCTGCAGGAGGCGCAGCACTGCGCGCTTGGCGTTCACGCGGTGCGTGTCGTTCTCCAGATCACCGGCGGTGAGCAGCACCTGTCCGCCAATGATCTCGTGCACCGTCAGCGCCCGCTGATACCGGTTGACCAGAATGTTCTGGCCAACAGCGGCCGCGGCCTGCTGCGTTGCAAGGTCCTCAGGTCGCGCATCCAGCCGCAAAAAGGGCACGCCTGTCGCGATCGCACCACTGGATACGAGGATCACCTCGCAGCCTGCGCGATACATGCGCGCGAGAGAATCAACAAGGCGCGGAATCTGTGCGGCGTTGTCACCGCTCACCGAGGACGACCCGACCTTGACCACGACCCGTTGACCGGCGAACCGGGGTGTCGCCGATCCGGGGGCCTCAGCTCCCCCGAGAGATTCCGTCACTGCTCCTCGCTCCACATTCCGGCCTCACGCTCACGCTCAAGCTGGGCCCTCGCCTCAGCCTTCGCGTCCATGAGTTCGTGATAACGCTCGCGGCGTTCCTTGTTCGTGCGTCGCTCGTTCGGGTCGACACGAGGATCGCTCCCGCGCGACCCGACCTGCACCTCAGCGGCGCTGGTGATGCTGGGCTCCCAATCGAACACCACCCCGGAACCCGGGCCGATCACCACCGTGGAGCCCGCCGTGGCACCTTTCTTCACGAGCGCGTCCTCGACGCCGAGCTTCTGTAGCCGGTCAGCGAGGTAGCCGACGGCCTCATCGTTGGTAAAGTCAGTCTGCTCGACCCATCGTTCTGGCTTCTCGCCAAGCACCCGGTAGATCGTGCCGTAGGTGCCGCCCTCGGTCACGACCCGGAATCCGCTGTCATTGACGGCCCTGGGGCGCAGCACAATCCGCGGCGCAGCCGACTCCCGAGACGTCGCCTGAGACCTCGCATGTGTGACGAGCTCGCCCAGAGCGAAGCTCAGTTCGCGCAGCCCTTCCCGCGAAACAGAAGAAATCTCGAACACTCGGTAGCCCTGAGCCTCCAGCTCGGGCTTCACGAACTCGGCCAGCTCTCGAGCTTCGGGCACGTCAATCTTGTTCAAGGCAATGAGCTGCGGGCGCTCGAGCAGGGGCAGCTGGCCCTCCGGCACCGAATACGCTCCCAGTTCGGATTTGATCACGTCGAGATCACTTAGCGGATCACGACCGGGCTCGAGGGTTGCGCAGTCGAGCACGTGCAGCAGCGCACTGCAGCGCTCAACGTGGCGGAGAAAATCGAGGCCGAGTCCCTTGCCCTCGCTGGCCCCTTCGATGAGGCCCGGAACATCGGCCACGGTGAAGCGGTGGTCACCGACCTGAACGACTCCGAGATTCGGGTGCAAGGTGGTGAATGGATAGTCTGCGATCTTGGGGCGGGCTGCGCTCATCGCCGCGATCAGGCTCGACTTTCCGGCGGATGGGTAGCCGACGAGCGCGACGTCTGCGATCGTCTTGAGCTCGAGCGTGAGCGTGCCCGACCAGCCCTCCGTACCAAGCAGCGCGAAGCCCGGAGCCTTGCGCTTGGAACTTGCCAGGGCGTGATTCCCGAGGCCGCCGATCCCGCCCTTCGCGGCGACGAATCGAGTGCCCGGTTCGGTGAGGTCGATGAGCGTCTCGCCCTCAGCGTTCTTTACCACTGTGCCAACGGGCACGGGGAGCACCAGATCCTCGCCGTTGGTGCCCGCGCGATAGTCCCCCGCGCCGTAACCGCCATTCTCTGCGTTCCGGTGCGGCCTGCGATGATAGTCGAGCAGAGTGGTCACCTGCGGATCGGCGACGATGACGATGTCTCCCCCGTGGCCGCCCGCTCCCCCGTCGGGGCCGGCAAGTGGCTTGAACTTCTCCCGCCGAATTGAGACGCAGCCGTTCCCTCCGCGCCCCGCCTGCAAGTGCACCTGCACCTGGTCAACGAAGGTCACCACGCTGCACCACCTCTCAACTTTGCCCTAATACGGCAAAAGGCGAGCCGAAGCCCGCCCAAGCCATGATCTGCAACACTTACGCTGCAGTGACGATATTCACGACCTTGCGGCCACCCTTCGCGCCGAACTCGACCGCGCCCGCCGCGAGGGCGAACAGCGTGTCATCACCGCCACGACCGACATTGACGCCGGGGTGGAAGTGGGTACCGCGCTGGCGAACGAGGATCTCGCCTGCGTTCACCTGCTGACCGCCGAAGCGCTTCACGCCGAGACGCTGCGCGTTCGAATCGCGACCGTTCTTGCTGGAACCAACGCCCTTCTTGGATGCCATGTGCCTGTCTCCTTAAACCTTCGACGAACGGATTACTTGATGCCCGTGACCTTGAGACGGGTCAGATCCTGGCGGTGGCCCTGGCGGCTCTTGTAGCCGGTCTTGTTCTTGTACCGCTGAATGACGATCTTCGGGCCGCGAAGATCGTTGAGCACCTCAGCGGTAACCTTGACCTTTGCAAGCTTCGCGGGGTCAGTGGTCACCTTGTCACCGTCGACGAGCAGAACCGCAGGCAGCTCAAGCTTGCCCTTGTCATCGCCCGAGACACGGTTCACGGTGATGATCGAGCCGACCTCGACCTTCTCCTGACGGCCGCTTGTGCGCACTACTGCGAAAACCACTTGTCTACCTTTTTCTCGTGAAACGTTGTTTCTACAACCAGCGGACGAACCGCCGAAACCGATGAGCGTGTCTGCCGAAAGCGTCACGCTTGGCCGCCCAAAAACGAGTGGCACCAACGGTCAACTTTATCGCATCCGGCAGAACCGGTCAAATAGCGACGCGCCGGGGATCATTCCTCGTCGTCAGTGCTCTCAGACCTGGCGTCGCCGTCCGACGGAGTTTGCGTGTCGGCGAGCACCGCGGTGCTGACTCGTCGTCCCCCACGGCGACGCTTACCGGGTTCCGGTGCGGGCGGCAGCGCGTCCAGCACGGACCCGAGCAGTTCCTCCGCGCTTGCCTTCGGCACGGCGGCAGGCCTCTGCTTCGGTGCCGGGAGCAACTCTTCGAGGTTGAGGGCCTCCGCCGAGGAAGAACGGGTGGAAGTGCCCGCTTGCTGGTCCTTCCGGCCTCGCGATGCACCGTCCTCACGAGCCGCCGGCGCACTTGCCTGCTTCGTAGATTCGCGCTTTGCCTCGGGGGTTGAGGCCCGATCCTCGTGCTCACTTTGCTGTTCGGCGGCGTGGGGAATCGTCGATGCTGCAATCTTCGCTAGCGCGCTTCGGGACTCATCGGTGATCGCGTGCGTCTGCGCGGCGCTGTGCGACTGCGACGAGCTCTTTCGCTTGCCTCGTGTCTGGCTCTCACCGCGATGCTTATGCACCGGCTCATGGTGCACCAGCAAGCCGCGTCCACCACAGACTTCGCACGGCTCGGAGAAGGATTCGAGAAGCCCGAGTCCGAGCTTCTTGCGGGTCATCTGTACGAGCCCGAGCGAGGTCACTTCAGCGACCTGATGCTTCGTGCGGTCCCTGCTGAGGCACTCGACGAGTCGGCGCAGCACCAGGTCACGATTCGACTCGAGCACCATGTCGATGAAGTCGATCACGATGATGCCGCCGATATCTCTCAGTCGGAGCTGTCGCACAATCTCCTCGGCAGCTTCGAGGTTGTTCTTCGTCACCGTCTCTTCGAGGTTGCCGCCCGAACCCACAAACTTGCCGGTATTCACGTCGACGACGGTCATGGCCTCGGTGCGGTCGATCACGAGCGACCCGCCGGAAGGCAACCAGACCTTGCGATCGAGCGCCTTGATGATCTGCTCCGAGATGCGATACTCATCGAAGATGTCACGCTGAGCCTGGTACAGCTCGACGCGCTCGAGCAGCTCCGGTGCGACCTGCGAAAGGTACTCCTCGATCGTGCGGTAGGTCTCATCGCCCTGGATCACCAGCTTGTGGAAGTCCTCGTTGAAGACGTCCCGCACGATCTTGATGAGCATGTCGGGTTCCGAGTGGAGCAGCACCGGGCCACCGCCCTTCTCGACGCGCTGCTGAATCGAGTCCCACTGCCGCGTGAGACGTTGCACGTCACCGGTGACCTGCTCTTCGGTAGCCCCTTCGGCAGCGGTGCGCACGATCACGCCGGCGCCGCTTGGCAATACCTCTTTGAGGATCTTCTTGAGCCGGGCACGCTCGGTATCCGGCAGCTTTCGGGAAATCCCGTTCATCGCCCCGCCCGGAACGTATACGAGAAAACGTCCCGGCAACGAGATCTGGCTGGTGAGTCGGGCACCCTTGTGCCCGACAGGATCCTTCGTAACCTGCACGAGCACCTGGTCGCCCGGCTTCAGCACGTTCTCGATGCGACGAGCCGACGAAGCACCCTCGAACTCGCTCCAATCGACCTCGCCGGAGTAGAGCACCGCGTTGCGTCCGCGGCCGATGTCGACGAAGGCCGCCTCCATGCTCGGCAGCACGTTCTGTACCCGCCCGAGGTACACATTGCCGATGAGCGAACTCTCGCTCGACCGGGCCACGTAGTGTTCGACGAGCACTTTGTCTTCGAGCACCCCGATCTGAATGCGGTCGGCTGCGGTGCGAACGATCATCTCACGGGCGACCGACTCTCGGCGCGCCAAGAACTCGCTTTCGGTGATCACCAGGCGCCTGCGGCGCCCTGTCTCCCGTCCGTCGCGGCGACGCTGCTTCTTCGCTTCGAGACGGGTCGATCCCTTGACCTTCTGCGGTTCCGTGATGGGTGGCGCGGCCTTCGCTTCGCGCCGAGTCGAGGACTCGTCACTCGGCGCGTCGTTCGTTCCACGGCGACGCTGACGTCGACGCCCATTGCCGGATTCGCGATCCTCGTCGTCATCATCACGGCGCTCATGCGCGTCGCGTGTGCCTCTGCCCCGAGAGAACTGCCGGTCGAGCATGTCGTCGAGCTGACGGAACTCGCTGCGCCGTCCGCGCGGCTGCACCGGGGGAACGTCAGGCGCGAGAAAGATGAGGCGGGCAGTTGCTCGGAAGCGTTCCTCTGGCGTCATGTCGGCAAGCGGAAGCAGCAGCTGCACACCGTCCTGAGTCACGCTTTTCGCATCTGACTCGACATCACCGCCCGCATCCTCGCTCGTCTCGAATGTTTCAGTTCCGCCCTCTGACTGATCGCTTTCGACCGCGTCCGTCTCCTCATTCGTCGTAGTCTCGATTTCTGGTATCGCTTCATTCACCATTACTGGTGCACTCCTTAGCCGGACACTGATGTCCTGCAAAACTCTTCATGCGGCACGGACCGCAAAAACCTCATACTGCGCGGGGCGGTTGCCCTACACCCGATCACTCTCTGATCGGAAGTCGCGACTTGCGCGGCTGAAAGACTGTTGTGCCGGGCTCTGTGGGAGCGAGGCAACGACCTCCATTATTGCATGCGCAGCAGAGAATACGCAGTTGCCGCCGATAGCATGACAGCTATGACCCCGGAAGCCACCCAGAACACCCCGCGCCCCGTAGGCTTTGCGCTCTTCAACATCATCGCAGGAGCGGTCGGCCTGTTCGCTGCGTTTGAACTGCTCACGGAGTTCATCAAGACGCTCAAAGACGTCGACTACGTACCCAATTGCTCGATCAGTGTGCTGGTCACGTGCGGACCCAATATGGGCAGCTGGCAGGGCTCAGTATTCGGCTTCAGCAACACGATTCTCGGAATCGCCGCCTTCACCGCACCCATCTTCGTGGGCATGGCATTGCTTGCCGGTGCCCGGTTCGCTCCGTGGTTCTGGTGGCTCTACCAGGCTGGACTGCTGTTCGGTTTCGGCTTCGTTCTGTGGCTCGCCCACCAGAGCATATTCGCGCTCGGGGTGCTTTGCCCTTGGTGCATGGTCGTGTGGGCCGTCATGATCCCGCTGTGGTGGATCGGTTTCCTTCGCCCGCACGCGGTCGGCGATGTTCCTCATTCGGCCCGCACGGCCGGCATCTTCACCACCCTGTACCAGTGGTCGTGGGTGATTATCCTCGTCTGCTACGCGCTCATCGCGATGGTGGCGCAACTGCAGCTGGACTGGTTCGGCGAGTTCCGCAGAATGTAAGGTCACGAGGATCGCACCGGCTCGGTGCGCAGTCTCCCCCAGAGCGCGTCCGTCTGCTCTACCGTGTGCTGTTCCGAGCCACTGGTATCGATAATCACATCGGCAAGCTTGCGCCGCGCCTCGTCGCTGGCCTGGTTGGCGACTCGGCGTTCCGCGTCCTCACGGCTCATGCCGCGAAGCTCGATCATGCGTTTGATGCGGGTCTCAACGGGTGCGTCCGCAATGACCACGAGGTCCCAATCCATCGGCACCTCGGATTCTGCAAGGAGCGGCACGTCGTAAATCACCACGGCGTCGGGGTCGGCCGCTTCGGCAGCGGCGATATATTGTGCGCCGAGCCGCCGCACCTCCGGGTGCACGATCCGGTTCAGGTCTGCGAGGGCCGCCCGATCGCTGAAGACGAGCTCTCCGAGGCGTGCCCGATCGAGGGACCCATCTGGCGCGATCACCTCATCGCCGAAGCGCTGCCGTATGGCCCGGAGCCCCGAACTGCCGGGCTCGACTGCCTCACGTGCGAGCTGGTCCGCGTCGATGTGCACGGCACCCAGCTCCGAGAGCCGACGAGCGATCGTGGATTTTCCGGCCGCAATTCCTCCGCTGAGCGCAATGAGTTTCATGGTCACCATCAAAGCAGAAAGCCCGGTTCCGCGCGGAACCGGGCTTTCTGCTGTAGGGCGTAGCTGCCCGTTGCGTTAGTTACCTTCGAGCTGCTGCTTCAGCGCCGCGAGAGCCTCGTCGTCGGCGAGGGTACCGGCAGAAGCGGAGTCGCTCGAGAAGCTCGACGAAGCCGCATCCTGGGCGGGAACCTCGGCCTGCGCGGCCATTGCCTCGCCAACCTGCTTCTTGTGCGCCTCCCAGCGAGCCTGTGCTGCGGCGTACTCCTGCTCCCAGGCCTCGCGCTGGGCCTCGAAGCCTTCCTTCCACTCCTGAGTCTCAGGATCGAAGCCCTCGGGGTACTTGTACTCGCCGTTCTCGTCGTACTCAGCGGTCATGCCGTAGAGCGCCGGATCGAACTCGGTCCCCTCGGGATCGACACCGTCGTTCGCCTGCTTGAGGCTGAGCGAAATACGACGACGCTCGAGGTCGATGTCGATGATCTTGACGAAGACTTCCTGGCCGGCCTTCACAACCTGCTCAGCAAGTTCAACATGCTGCCCCGACAGCTCGGAGATGTGCACCAGTCCCTCGATGCCGTCGGCAACGCGTACGAACGCGCCGAACGGCACCAGCTTGGTGACGACACCGGGAGCGATCTGACCGATCGCGTGGGTGCGCGCGAAGAGCTGCCACGGATCCTCCTGCGTCGCCTTCAGCGAAAGCGACACGCGCTCGCGATCGAGCTCGACCGAAAGCACCTCGACGGTGACCTCCTGGCCCACCTCGACGACGTCGCTCGCGTGCTCGATGTGCTTCCAGGAAAGCTCCGAAACGTGCACCAGGCCGTCGACGCCGCCGAGGTCGACGAACGCACCGAAGTTAACGATGGACGAGATGACGCCCTTGCGCACCTGACCGGGCTTGAGCTCGGCGAGGAACGACGAACGGCTAGCCGACTGCGTCTCTTCGAGCAGCGCGCGACGCGAGAGCACCACATTATTGCGGTTCTTGTCGAGTTCGAGGATCTTGGCCTCGATCTTCTGGCCGAGATACGGCGTAAGATCGCGCACGCGGCGGAGCTCGATGAGCGAAGCGGGGAGGAAGCCACGAAGTCCGATGTCAACGATGAGACCACCCTTGACCACCTCGATGACGGTGCCCTCGACGACGCCGTCGACCTCCTTGATGCGCTCCACATCGCCCCAAGCGCGTTCGTACTGCGCACGCTTCTTCGAGAGGATCAGGCGACCCTCTTTGTCCTCTTTCTGCAGCACAAGCGCCTCGACGCTGTCGCCGACCTGGACGACCTCGTCGGGGTCGACATCGTGCTTGATGGAAAGCTCGCGCGAGGGGATGACCCCCTCGGTCTTGTAACCGACGTCGAGCAGCACCTCGTCGCGGTCAATCTTCACCACGGTGCCCTCGATGAGGTCGCCGTCATTGAAGAACTTCAAAGTCTTCTCGACCGCGGCAAGGAAGTCTTCTTCAGACCCGATATCGTTGATCGCGATCTGCTTGCTCGCCTTTTCGGCCGTTGCGTTCGTCATGTAAATGGTCTCCAGAATGGATGGGTAATCAGGGGGAACGACAAAAACGGGAGCTTTTCGAGAAGCCTCCGTGCCTGCGCCCCACATATGGACATAGTTCAATCGCCACAGATGTGACGTTTCAGTCTAGCGCGTTCAACACACGCTCCTCAAGCCAACGGCGTGCCTGTCGACCTACTCTCCCAGCTTCAGTGGGCGGCGGCATTCCAGTTCGGTCCCCGACCCACCTGGACCTCGAGCGGCACCGAGAGCTCAGCCGCGCAACCCATCTCCTCGCGTACGACGGTCTCGAGGGCATCCGACTCCCCTTCCGCGACCTCGAACATCAGTTCATCGTGGATCTGAAGCAGCATCCGCGATCGCATGCCGGCTTCACGCATTCTGCGTTCCACACCGTTCATCGCGATCTTAATGATGTCCGCGGCACTGCCCTGAATCGGCGCGTTCAACGCTGCGCGCTCCGCGTTCTCCCGCAGCACGCGATTCGGGCTAGCCAGATCGGGGAATGGTCGTCGACGCCCGAAGATCGTCTCGGTATACATGTCCTGCTTGGCCTGCGCGACCACCGAGCGAAGGTAGTCGCGCACGCCGCCGAAACGGTCGAAGTAGTCGCTCATCAACTGCTTCGCCTCAGCACCCGTGATGCCGAGCTGCTTCGCGAGTCCGAACGCCGAGAGGCCATAAGCCAGGCCGTAAGACATCGCCTTCACCTTCGAGCGCATCTCGTTCGTCACGTCCTCAGGTGCAACACTAAAGATCCGCGAACCGACAAAGCGGTGCAGATCCTCGCCCTGCTTGAAAGCCTCGATCAGACCCGGATCACCCGAAAGGTGCGCCATGATCCGCATCTCGATCTGGGAGTAGTCCGCCGTCATCAGCGTCTCGTACTCTGCGGAATGGGTGAAGGCCTCGCGAATGCGTCGCCCCTCCTCCGTGCGCACGGGGATGTTCTGCAGGTTCGGATCGTTCGAGGCCAGACGCCCCGTGCTCGCACCAATCTGCTGCAACGTCGTGTGCACGCGCCCGTCAGGCTGCACCGCCTTGATGAGCGTCTCGACGATCTGCCGCAGCTTGTTGGCATCACGGTGCCCAAGCAGCGCGTCAAGAAACGGGTGCGGGCTTTTTATCTGCAGGTCGGCCAGTGCCGCCGCATCTGTCGTGTACCCGGTCTGCGTCTTGCGCGTCTTCGGCATGTCCAACTCGACGAAGAGCACCTCTTGCAGCTGCTTCGGCGACGAGAGGTTCACCTCGTGGCCGATGGCGTCGTATGCTCGCTGCGCAAGATCGGCCACTCTCGACTTGAGTTCCGCCTCGTGGGCCTGAAGCAGCGGCAAGTCGATCTGCACGCCGCGCCGCTCGAGCTCACTGAGCACGGGAATCAAGGGAACCTCGATCTCGGTGTACACCGATTCCGTGCGACCTTCGAAGCGATTCTGGATCTCGGCGTGCACCCGGGAGATGTACCAGGCCTGAGCCTCGGGGCCTGCCACGGAACCTTCATCGGGGACCAACTGATTCGGGTCGCCCTGCGGCAGCTGTTCGCCGAGGAATCTGGCAACAGCATCGGCGAGGGTCTTCTCCGGGCTCGTCGGGCGCAGCAACCAAGCAGCGACCATGGCGTCGCCCGCAACACCGCCCATATCAACCCCGGCGTCTGCGGCGAGCCTGAGCTGGCGTTTCGCGTCCCAGCATAGCTTGGGGGCGTCGGAAGCCAGCCACTGCTCGAACAGGGCGTAGTCGCGGCCGCCGGGCTGCCAGTGCAGAAGCACGGCGGAGTCCGGGGTCGCGAGACCGACTTCCAGGCCCCTCATGCCCGGCTCAATCACCACCGCTGGGCGGTCCGCCTTCGTCAGCCAATCCCCAAGCTCTTCGTCGAGCAGGGTCTTGGCTGCTGGCATGGCCGGCGTCAGGGACGACGACCCGGCGGAGGGATCCGACGCCGCGACCGAGTCGAGACCAGCGAGTTTGCCGACCCGTTGCAGCAGCGTGCGGAACTCGAGTCGAGCGAACACCTCGCGCACGGCATTCATGTCGATGTCACCACGCGTCAGATCCTCGAGTTCGAGCTCAAGTTCGACGTCTCGGACGAGCCTGTTGAGCCGCCGGTTGCGTTCAGCCAGATGCGCATGCTCGCGAAGGCTCTCGCCGACCTTGCCAGTGACCTCGTCTCGCCGACGCAGCAGCTCGTCGAGGGAACCGAACTGGGTGATCCACTTCACTGCGGTTTTCTCACCGACTCGAGGAACTCCGGGCAGGTTATCGCTCGTCTCGCCCACGAGCGCCGCGATCTCCGGGTACTGCTCAGGGCGGATACCGTAACGCTCAACGACTTTGGCTGTGTCATACCGGGTGAGTTCGCTCACCCCCTGCTTCGACGGGTACAGCAACGTCACCTGATCATCGACGAGCTGGATGGTGTCCCGATCCCCGCTGACCACGAGAACCCGGTAGCCCGCCGCCGCACCGCGGGTGGCGAGGGTGGCGAGGATGTCGTCCGCCTCGAAGTTCTCCTTCTCGATCGTGCGGATTCCCATGGCGTGCAGCGCCTCCTGCAGCAGCGGCACCTGCCCCTTGAACTCCGGGGGTGTCTCAGAGCGCGTGCCCTTGTACTCCGGATACTCCTCGGTGCGGAAGGAATGGCGAGAAATGTCGAACGCCACAGCAATGGCGTCGGGTTTCTCGTTGCTGAGCAGATTGATCAGCATCGCGATGAACCCGTGTATCGCATTGGTGTGTTGGCCGCTCTTCGTCTGGAAACTGTCGACGGGGAGCGCATAGAACGCGCGGAAGGCCAACGAGTGACCGTCGATGATCATGAGGGTAGGCTGAGGCGTATCTGACACGTCACCAGCCTACAAGTCGCTGGTGACGCACGCCGGTGGAATGCGGAAGGACCCACATGACCGACAGATTCGACGAGCGTGCGCTCGCCCAGCTTCGCGCCCTCGGATTGGGTGCTCTCGCGGAGCGCATGGGTATTGAGATCGTCGAGTTCACGAGGGAGCGTGCTGTGGCGACGCTGCCGGTTGCCGGCAATACGCAGCCGATCGGCCTGCTGCACGGTGGTGCCTACGCGGTGCTCGGCGAGCAACTCGGTTCCATGCACGCCAATGCCTTCGCCCCGGAGGGACGATTCGCCGTTGGGGTGGACATTAACGCCACGCACACCGGCTCAGCCAGGTCGGGAGTGGTCACGGCGGTGTGCATACCGATTCAGCTCGGACGCTCAATCGCGGTGCACGAAGTGGTCGTTTGCGATGAGAACGGCAAGCGCTGCTCGACCGTTCGCATCACGAACTTCTACAAGTCCGCGAAACCGGATGTCAGTCCTTCTTCGGCCCCAGCTGATCGATGATGGTCTTGGCCACATCCTGCATGGTCAGGCGGCGGTCCATCGACGCCTTCTGAATCCACCGGAATGCTTCCGGCTCAGTGAGCCCCATCTTGTCGTTCAGAATGCCCTTGGCGCGATCGACGAGCTTGCGCGTCTCGAACCGCTCGGCGAGATCCGCGACCTCGTTCTCCAGCGCCTCGATCTGCTGGAACCGCGAAAGCGCGATCTCAATCGCTGGAATCAGATCGGCCGGGGTGAACGGCTTCACGACGTAGGCGAGCGCGCCGGCCTCACCCGCGCGCTCGACGAGCTCGCGCTGGCTGAATGCCGTGAGGAGGACGACCGGTGCCGAGGTGATCTTCTCAGCAGCGGAGATGCCGTCAAGCTTCGGCATCTTGACGTCCATGACGACAAGGTCGGGTTGCAGCTCCTCGACAAGCCTCAGGGCCTCCTCACCGTCGCCCGCCTCGCCGACAACGTCGAACCCGTTGTCGCGCAGGGTCTCGACGATATCGAGACGAATCAGCGACTCGTCTTCGGCTACAACTACTCGCCGGGTGGTGCTCTGCTCGCTCATACTCAGTACCCTACTCCTCTGATCCACGCGAACACGTGAGTCACATGCATAACGTGCCGGATGGGGGACTTGAACCCCCACGCCCGAAGGCAACGCATTTTGAGTGCGCCGCGTCTGCCAATTCCGCCAATCCGGCCCAGTATTCAATTTTCCTCGCCAGTGGTGGCGCAGAGTTACCAGCTTACTGCACGCGCCGACGAGTCCCGCACATTTCAGTGCTGGATTGAGTGGTCGCCCGGATCCGCGTCCGGCCACTGACCGGTCGTCTCGCCCATACGGTGGATCCGGAGGGTATTCGTGGAACCGATGACTCCGGGCGGCGACCCGGCAATGATGAGCACCTTCTCGCCGATCTGAATCCGATCGGCGTCGAGCAGTACCTGATCGACCTGAGCGAACATCTCATCCGTGCTGAACACGCGGGGAACTTCGTAGCTCCGCGCCCCCCAAGTGAGCTCCATTCGCCGGCGGATGGAGCGACTCGGCGTGAAACCGATGATCGGAATGGGGCGACGCAACCGGGAGAATCGTCGAACCGTATCTCCGGACTCGGTGAAGACGCAGATGTAGCGCGCACCGATGAACTCCGCGACGTCAGCGGCGGCCAGCGTGAGCGCCCCGCCCTGCGTGCGAGGGTGGACGCCCAAGGGGTCGATGCGGTCGAGCGCGTGATCCTCGGTTGCCTCGATGATGCGGGCCATGGTCGCAACCGCCTGCACCGGATAGGCCCCAACGCTCGTTTCACCCGAAAGCATCACGGCGTCCGCACCATCAAGCACCGCGTTCGCGCAATCGCTGGCTTCCGCCCGTGTCGGCCTGGGGTTCTCGATCATCGATTCGAGAACCTGGGTCGCCACAATGACGGGCTTGGCGAGTCTGCGAGCAATCGCGATCGCCTCAGTCTGCACCAGCGGCACACGCTCCAGCGGGAGCTCGACCCCGAGGTCACCGCGGGCAACCATGATTCCGTCAAACGCGTCAGTAATACTCTCGAGGTTGTCAACGGCCTGCGGCTTCTCGATCTTCGCGATCACGGGCAGGCGGATGCCTTCTTCCGCCATGATCTCGTGCACCCGGTTGATGTCGGCTGCGTCACGAACGAATGAGAGCGCAATGTAGTCGACGCCGAGTTGCAGGGCCCAGCGGAGGTCGTCTTCATCCTTCTCGGAGAGCGCCGGAACGTTGACGGCCACTCCGGGAAGATTGAGCCCCTTCTTGTTTGACACGGTTCCGGGTATCTCGACCACCGCGTGCACCGTGTCCTCGGTGACGGTCACGGCGCGTAGCGCGACCTTCCCGTCGTCGATCAGCAGCGGATCTCCCGGTTTCACATCGCCCGGCAGGCCCTTATATGTCGTGCTGCAGATGCTGCGGTCACCCAGGATGTCGCGAGTTGTGATGGCGAACTCGTCGCCCTCCTCGAGATCGTGCGGGCCGTCGGCAAAGTCACCGAGCCGGATCTTGGGCCCCTGCAGATCGGCGAGCACGGCAATCGGCCGGCCAACCTCATTCTCCGCGCGGCGAATGTTGCGGTACACGCCCTCATGCACGTTGTGCGTCCCGTGCGACATATTCAACCGTGCAACGTTGACACCCGCGCGAATCAGGTCGAGTGTGTGGTCGTAACTCGAAACTGCCGGGCCCCAGGTCGCGACAATCTTGGCGTGACGCATTGGCTACTTCTTCTCCATTACGTGAAAGTACTCTTCGGGATCCGCGGTGAGATGATCCGTTGAGTTGTTCGGGTTTCCGCGCCCCGGCAGATATACCGAACGTTCCAACCCGACATGGCGGCGATGCTGCACGATCAGCAGCACGACGCCGAGGAGGATCGCGAGCAGCGCCGTCAACTGGTTGCTCCGAAGACCGATCAGCGTGAAGCTGGGATCAAGTCGCATGCCTTCGATGAAGAACCTGCCAATGCCGTACCAGATGAGGTACATGCTGAAGAACTTGCCCCACCGCGGCCGCCACTTTCGTTCGATTGCGAGCAGCAGCACGAGGCCGACAATGTTCCACAGGATCTCGTAGAGGAACGTCGGGTGGAACAGTGTGCCTTCGGGCAGACCGATCGGAAACGCCGGGTTCGAGCTCTCGATGCTGAGCCCCCACGGCAGCGTGGTGGGCGTACCGAAAAGTTCGTGGTTGAAATAGTTGCCCAGTCGCCCAAAGGCCTGCGCAAGCAGAAGTCCGGGCACGAGGGCGTCAGCGAAGGACCAGAAACGAATTCCCGTGATCCTCGAAGCGATGAACACGCCGATCCCGCCGCCGATGAGCGCGCCGAAGATCGCGATCCCGCCCTGCCAGAACGCGAAGATGTCCCACACGTTTCGGTCGGGTCCGAAATAATCTCCCCAGTGGGTGAGCACGTGGTAGATGCGTGCACCGATGATGCCGAGCACGACCGCCCAGACCGTGAAGTCGATCACTGCCCCGCGCTCGCCTCCGCGCGCAGTCAGGCGTCTGCCGGTCCACACCGCCGCACAAATGATGCCGGCGAGGATGCACAGGGCGTAGAAGTAAATGCGCAACGGCCCAATCTGCAGGTATTGCATGTCGGGGCTGGGAATACTCATCGGAAGAGGAAAAGCCATGAATCGCTCTCTCACACGGGCCGCACCGGTGTGGGCCACAGACTCGAGCGTGCTGTTCGGGCACGCATATCTTTCATCCTATCGCTCGCTTCGCCGCAGTCACCGTGCCGTGCCCGCCGCCAGTTCACGAACGGTCTCGGACAGGGCCTCCACCCCGCCGTCACGCAGGGCGCGCACGAACACCGTGCCGACGATCGCGCCGTCGGCGTACTCCAGCGTCGATGCGACATGCTCGGCGGTGGAGATCCCGATCCCCACACACGCGAGGTCCGCACCGACCGCACGCAGGCGCTCGGTCAGTCCTCGAGCTGCCGCATCAAGTGCAGCTCGCTCTCCCGTGATGCCCATGGTCGAGACCGTGTAGACGAAGCCGGTCGTCGCCTCCGCGATCATCTTCAACCGATCATCGCTGCTGGTAGGTGCCGCGAGAAACACCCTATCGAGACCGTGCCGCTCGCTCGCCGCGATCCACTCGTCGGCCGAGTCCGGGGTGATATCGGGTGTGATGAGCCCGGCTCCGCCGGCCGCAGCGAGGTCCGCAGCGAAGCGGTCGAGCCCGTACTGCAGCACCGGGTTGAAGTACGTCATCACGAGGATCGGCGCACCAACCTCTTCCCGCACCCGACGCACAGCCTCGAAGACGTCCCGCAGCTGAAAGCCGGAGGCGAGCGCAGTTTGTGTCGCCTCCTGTATGACGATACCGTCCATGACGGGGTCGCTGTAGGGGACACCGAACTCGATCACGTCGACGCCGTTACGAGCCATCGCGATCGCGGCCTCGACGCTCGTGTCGAGATCCGGGAACCCGACCGGAAGGTAACCGATGAGCGCACCTTTGCGGTGCTGCTTCGCCCCGCGAACCGCTGCTGCCACGTCCGATTGCTCGACCCGCATCAAGCTTCCTCCCCTTCGATCAGCCCGAAGTAGTGAGCCGCGGTCTCCATGTCCTTGTCGCCCCGCCCCGACAGGCACACCGCGATGATTGCCCCCGGCCCCAGTTCGCGTCCCACGCGTAGCGCACCCGCGAGCGCGTGGGCAGATTCAATGGCGGGGATGATGCCCTCGGTCTGCGATAACAGCCTCAGGGCCTGCATGGCCTCGTCATCGGTGGCCGGGATGTACTCGGCGCGCCCGATGTCTGCGAGCCATGCGTGCTCGGGACCGACACCCGGGTAATCCAGGCCTGCCGAGATCGAATGGGATTCAATGGTCTGGCCGTCGTCGTTCTGGAGCACATAGGTTCGCGACCCGTGCAGCACGCCCGGTCGACCGCGTTCTATCGATGCCGCATGCTTGGGCGTGTCCACTCCGTCGCCGGCCGCCTCCACACCGAACAGCCGAACATCGGGGTCATCGAGGAAGGCGTCGAACATGCCGATGGCGTTCGAGCCGCCGCCGACACAGGCGATCACGGCATCGGGCAGCCGTCCTGCTGTTTCGAGGAGCTGTTTGCGAGCCTCCTCAGAGATGACCTTCTGAAAGTCGCGCACCATGGCAGGGAACGGATGCGGCCCGGCCGCGGTCCCGAAGATGTAGTTCGTGTGCGCAACACTGGCAACCCAGTCGCGATAGGCCTCGTTGATCGCGTCTTTCAGGGTGCGTGACCCCGCGGTAACCGCGACGACTTCGGCCCCCAGCAGGCGCATGCGAGCCACGTTCAGCGCTTGTCGTTCGGTGTCGACCTCACCCATGTAGATCGTGCACTCGAGGCCGAAGAGTGCGGCGGCCGTCGCTGTGGCGACCCCGTGCTGTCCCGCGCCGGTCTCAGCGATCACTCTCGTCTTGCCCAAGCGCTTGGTCAGCAGGGCTTGGCCCAGAACGTTGTTGATCTTGTGCGAACCCGTGTGGTTCAGGTCCTCACGTTTCAGAAAGACCCGTGCCCCACCGGCGTGCTCGGCGAACCGCGGAACCTCGGTGATCGGTGACGGGCGACCGGCATACGAGTGCAACAGCTCGGCGAGCGCCGTTCGGAACGTCTCGTCCGCTTTGGCCTGCTGATAGGCCTCGGTCAGTTCGTCGATGGCTGCGATCAGCGATTCGGGCATGTATCTGCCGCCGAAGTCGCCGAAGAACGGGCCGTGTTGATCGCGGAGTGAGCCGATCGATTCCGGAGCATGCTCATTGCTCATTTTCGTCTCCATTTCATGTGCGCAACGCACCACGTTTGAGATTCGATCGATCGTTCACGGAGGCGAACGACAACACTATATGCTGAGGAAACTCTGCAGTCTCGAAACCGGGTCTCCCCCGGTGACGAGCGCTTCGCCCACAAGCACCACATCCGCGCCTGCCTCACGATAGCGCTCCACATCTTCGACGTCGAGCACAGCCGACTCTGCTACCCGGATCACCCCGGCTGGGATCTGATCCGCGACCCTGCCGAATAACTCTCGGTCGAGCTCGAACGTCCGCAAGTCTCTCGCGTTCACGCCGATGAGCTGAGATCCGAGATCGACAGCCCGCGCAACCTCCTCGGCACTGTGCGTCTCCACAAGTGGGGTCATGCCGAGTTCCCGAATGAACTCGTAGAGCCGGTGGAGCGTGGACTGAGGCAGTGCGGCGACGATGAGCAGTACGAGATCCGCGCCGGCGGCTCGCGCTTCGAGCACTTGGTACTCTTCGCCGATGAAATCCTTGCGCAGCACCGGGATGCTGACGGCCTTGCGCACCGCTTCGAGGTCCTCGAGCGATCCTTTGAACTTCCGTTGCTCCGTCAGCACGCTCACAGCGCTGGCTCCCCCGGCCTCATACTGGGCCGCAAGCGCCTGAGGCTGCGGTATCTCGGCGAGCTCTCCCCGCGACGGACTGGCCCGCTTGACCTCAGCGATCACCTTCACGTGGTCAGCGGGCTCAAGAAACGAAAGTGCCTCGAGTGCGGGGACACGCGCGAGTGCCTCGGCTTCCACGACCTAGGTTGGCCGCAGTTGCCGTCTGGCTCGCGCGTCATCGAGCGAGCCCGCGAGCAGTTGGTCGAGCACGTCAGTGGTTGGTCTTGGGGGTGTACTTCGGGCCCTTCACGCCGTAACCGGCCTTCGAGAGCACCCACCCGAGCAGAGCGCCGACCACAATGACACCGACACTCGTCCACACAAGCCACGCGAGGCCGAGAAAGAACGCGACCGTACCGACGGCGAAGCCCAGGAGCATGACGATCACAGCCGTCCATGCAGCGGGCGAATCGCCATGACCAGGATCATTGGGATGGGTGCTCATGTATCTCCTTGAAAGCAGACGTGTGGGTTCAGTCTACCGGTAGCTGATCATTACCTGCGAATTGCATCCGTCGTGTGCCGCAACTCGTCAGGTATGGCGGGTTGGGTCGTCGCCGGCATTCATGGATTCCCAGTCTGAGATGCGGTCGGGATTTGCCGGCGAACTGCTGCGAGGTCCGGTTTCCGGTTCGTACTTTCGGCCGGCGGTGCGCCACTTTCCGCCCAGGATCACAATGAGTACGCCGAGCGCCGCGAGCACAACCCCGGCGCACAGGGCCCCGTACGAGAATCCGGTGACCTGCACGCCAGCGATCAGCGCGCCCTGCGACGCCCCAGACAGGCCCGTAGCTTCCGCGACTCGACTGGCTGCCCCAGCAGTGGGGTCAGTAAGCACCGCGACTACGATCGCAATCACTGCCGCCCCGAGCAGGGCGACGAGGACTCCCAGTACTCGCCGAAACGCGCGGCCCGCGATCGTGAGCGCGATCGCAGCGGCCAGTGCTGCGAGCGAGATCGGCGAGATGGACTGGTTGAGCTCCTGGCCGGTCGCGCTGAGCTGTTCGAAGGCAGCCGCACCACTGACAAGATCTACGACAACCCATGCCTGCGTGGCGCAGTACAGTGTTGCGGCACCGGCCAGCGCCACGCCGGTCAGCAACCAGAGTTTGCTACGCATCAGCGTTCCCAAGGCGTTGCAGCGAGTTTGCGATTGCGACTGCGCGCAACGGTGCTGCAGCCTTGTTCCTCGATTCCTGGTCCTCCAACTGCGGCACCGAGTCCGCGACGATGCCGCCCCCGGCCTGCACCATTGCGATCCCGTCGCGGATGGTCGCAGTGCGGATCGCGATAGCAAGATCGGCCGCTCCCCCGAGCCCGAAGTAGCCGACCACACCCCCGTACACGCCGCGACGTTCCGGCTCCAGCTCATCGATAATCTGCAGTGCGCGCGGTTTCGGCGCACCGCTCAACGTGCCGGCAGGAAAGGTCGCGCGAAGCGCATCCACCGGGTTCTGCCCCTCGCGAAGCACACCCTCGACCGATGAGACGATGTGCATGATGTGGCTGAACCGTTCGATGCGCATGAACTCCGTGACCTCGACACTCGACGGCTCGCACACCCGAAGCAGGTCGTTGCGTGCGAGATCGACGAGCATCAGGTGCTCGGCCCGCTCCTTCTCATCCGCGAGCAGTTCCCGTTCGTGCTGCAGATCCTCATCGACCGCCGTGCCGCGCGGGCGGCTTCCCGCGATCGGGTGGGTCATGACATGTCCGGTGTCCTGCACGGTTACGAGTGCTTCGGGACTTGACCCCACCACAGCGAACGGGACCCCGCTGGCGTCCTCGCACTGCAGCAGGTACAGATAGGGGCTCGGATTGAGGTGTCTGAGTACCCGATACACGTCGAGCGGGTCGGCCGAACACTCCTGGTCGAAGCGCTGCGAAAGCACCACCTGGAAGATGTCGCCATCCACGATGTACTGCTTGCTGCGCTCCACGCCCGCCAGATAGTCGGTCTCGGCAGTGCGCCGCGAGGCGGTCGGCAACGTATCCCGGTCAATGGTGCCGAGCGGGGAGGAAGTGGGAGCGGCAAGCGCCCGCTGCAACCGGTCGAGCCGTTGCTGCGCATCGTCCCAGAGGGTGCCGGCATCGGCCTGCTCCTCATCATTGAGGACGTTCGCCACGAGCACGACGGTCCCCTCACGATGGTCGATCACGACCAGTTCGCTCACGAAGTTCAGTCCCTGAGTGGGAAGCTCGGGCCCCTCGCTCGGGCCGTTCGGCAGCCGCTCGAACTGACGAACCGTCTCCCAACCGAGGTAGCCGACAAACCCACTCACGAGCGGCGGGAGCCCCGGAATCGGTGCTTGCCGCCATTTCTCGTAGACCTGCCGCAGTGCTTCAACCGGACCGAGTCCCTCGACACCGCCGGGCAGCAAGCGATCCTGCGTCAGGCCTGCGGTGGCACCGGGCCGCCAGAACGCGCGCCCGTCGCGCTCGGTGAGCACACCAAAGCTGCCGGCTCCGACGAAACTGAACCGGGTCCAGACTCCGCCTTGTTCGGCGCTCTCCAGCAGGAACGTGCCCGCACGGCTCGCCGCGACCTTCCGGTAAATGCTCACCGGAGTGTCTGCATCGGCGAAGATCTCGCGACACACCGGGATCACGGAGTGTGAAAGTCTCGCCGCATCAAATGCGGCGCGCGTGGTCGTCAGGCTCACCCGTCCAGCCTATCGTCCGGGGCCTTGCTCACCCGTCGCTCCGAGGAGCGCCGACCACGACCTCGACCTCGCGCCCATCGAAGCAGGTGCGAGTGCCGGTGTGACACGCGGCACCGATCTGCTCGACGCGCACCAGCAGGGTGTCATTGTCGCAGTCGAGCGAGACCGTTCGCACATACTGATGGTGGCCGGATGTATCGCCCTTGCGCCAATATTCCTGACGGGAACGGGACCAGAACGTGACCCGCCCCGTGGTGACGGTGCGTCGGACAGCCTCGCGGTCCATCCAGGCGAGCATCAGCACGTCACCGGACGTGTCGTCTTGGATGATGGCCGGCAGCAGGCCGTCATCGTTGAATCGCAGGGTGTCGAGAAACTCCGGATCCGTCACAGTCGAACCTCATATCCCGCCTGAGCGATCGCTTGCTTCACTTGACGAACGGTGAACTTGCCGTCGTGAAAGACAGAAGCGGCGAGCACCGCGTCTGCACCGGCCTCGATCGCTGGAGCGAAGTGCTCGAGCTCTCCGGCGCCGCCTGAGGCGATGACGGGAACGTCCGCGATGTCTCGAACTCGCCTGGTCAATTCGAGGTCGTAACCGGCAAGGGTACCATCGGCGTCCATGCTGTTGACGAGCAACTCCCCGGCACCGCGGTCGACGGCTTCACGACACCATGCGAGGGCGTCGAGGTGGCTCTCCTTCTTGCCGCCATGGGTGGTGACCACGAAGCCGCTCGGTTGCGAAGCGCTGCGCTTCACGTCGAGCGAAAGCACAAGCACCTGGGAACCGAAGCGCTCAGCGATCTCGTCGATGAGTTCGGGACGCGCAATCGCCGCGCTGTTGACCCCGACCTTGTCCGCCCCCACGCTGAGCAGGCGAGCGACGTCATCGACGCTTCGGACTCCGCCCCCGACCGTGAGCGGAATGAAGACTTGCTCCGCGGTGCGCCGCACCACCTCATAGGTGGTGCTTCGATCGTCCACCGTCGCCGTCACGTCGAGGAACGTGAGCTCATCCGCGCCCTGCTCAGCGTACTTCGCTGCGAGCTCGACCGGATCACCGGCATCACGCAGGTTCAAGAAATTGACTCCCTTGACCACGCGCCCCGCGGCGACGTCGAGGCAGGGGATCACACGAACTGCAACACTCATGGTGAGCTACAGCCTCGCGGCGTGGATCGCGGTCACCAGGATCGCCCGCGCCCCGATATCGGCGAGCTGATCCATGACCTCATTCGCATCATCCGCTGGAATCATGACGCGCACCGCCACCCAACCGGGTTCGCGGAGCCGAGATACCGTCGGCGATTCGATACCGCCCGCGATCTCAATGGCCTGACCCAGTCGCGATTCCTCGAGGTCGTACTCGACCATGACGAACTTTCGCGCGACGAGCACGCCACGAAGACGACGCAGGAGCCGATCAATCCCAGGATGGGTGCTCGAGCCGCCGATCAGCACGGCGGTCGATTCGAGGATCACCGGTCCGAAGATCTCCAGCCCTGCCGAGGCGAGGGTGGCCCCCGTGGATACGACGTCGGCCACGGCGTCCGCCACGCCGAGCTGCACTGCGGATTCCACAGCACCGTCGAGTCGCACGGTCTTGGCGCTGACGCCGCGTTGGCTCAGAAAGTCATCGACCAGCTTCGGATAGCTCGTTGCAACCCGCTTCCCGTCGAGGTGGGACAGCTCGGTGAAGCCAGCACCAACCGGTGCCGCAAAGCGGAAGGTGGAATCACCGAAATCGAGATGCGTGATCTCTCGCGCGTCGGACCCCGAGTCGAGCAAGAGATCGCGACCGGTAATGCCCACATCGAGGGCCCCGGATCCCACGTAGGTTGCGATATCCCGCGGCCGAAGATAGAAGAACTCGATGTCGTTTCGGGCGTCTCGATGCACGAGTTTTCGGTGATCACGGCGGCCGCTGTACCCGGCCTCGGACAGCATCTCAGCTGCGATCTCAGCAAGCGATCCCTTATTCGGTACTGCAACGCGCAGCATGGGCAATCCTTCGTTAGAGGTAGCGGTAGACATCTTGCAGCGTGAGCCCTTTCGACACCATCAGCACTTGCAGGTGATACAGCAGCTGACTGATCTCCTCACTCAGCGCCGAATCGCTTTCGTGCTCGGCAGCCATCCAGACCTCGGCGGCCTCCTCGACGATCTTCTTGCCGATGGAGTGCACGCCCGCGTCGAGCCGGGCGACCGTGTCGCTTCCCTCGGGGCGCGAGATGGCCTTCTCGCTCAGTTCGGCGAATAGCTCTTCAAAAGTCTTCACGTTCATCCATCGTATCTGCAGCTGCGGCGGCGGACTGCTGTTGCGCGGTTAGGCACCCGAATGCCGGTGATCGAGCGCGGCGGCTCGAAGTTCGGCGATGCGCTGCTCAGGCACACCGCCGTATACCGCTGAGCCGGCGACGAAGGTGTCTGCGCCTGCTTCCGCGGCAATACCGATCGTATCGACAGAGATGCCGCCGTCCACCTGCAACCAGACATCCACCCCGCTTGCGGCTTTGGCCTCGGCGAATCGCCGAAGCTTCGGCATCATGTCAGACATGAATCCCTGACCGCCAAAACCGGGTTCGACCGTCATGACGAGCACCTGGTCAAACTCGGGCAGCAGCTCCAGGTAGGGATCGGGGTCGGTGCCCGGTTTGAGGGCGATCCCCGCTCGAGCACCAATCTCTCGCAGGCGTCGAGCAAGTGCTACGGGATCCTTCGTGGCCTCAGCATGGAATGTGACGGAGAACGCACCCATTTCAGCGTAGCCCGGTGCCCACCGATCAGCATCCGTGATCATCAGGTGCATGTCGAGTGGCAGCGGGGAGACCTCCTGAATGCGTTGCACGACTGGAGGCCCGAAGGTGAGGTTCGGGACGAAGTGATTGTCCATCACGTCTACGTGAACGTAGTCCGCGCTCCCGATGGCCCGGAGCTCGGCCTCCAAGTTGACGAAGTCAGCGGAGAGGATGCTCGGGTTGATACGCTGCGCGGTCACGCTTCAAGTGTATTCGATGGGGCGACCTCCGCCGCTTCCGACGGAGTCGCACGCCGGAACGATGCGACGAGGGTTCGATAGGTCGGCGTAAGCAACGCCAGCGCAGCGAGCGCCGCGGTAATCACGCCGGTCCAGACGAAGATGAGTGCGATCCCCCGGCTCTCGCCGGTGCCGAGCAGCCACCCCCAGGTCTCGGGGCCCGTGCCCGTCTCCATATAGGGCACAACCCAGACCTCCGCGATCGGAGCGATGATCAGTGAAGTGATCGGAGCGGCGGCGGCCTCGAAGGTCATGGCGAGACCGAAGACCCTCCCCTGCTTTTCAAAGGGCACCACCCGCTGGATCACGGTCTGCTCGGTCGCCTCGATCGCGGGCATCATGACCATGAATATCCAGATACCCCCGATGAAAAGCCACGGCCATTCACGCAGGCAGAGCGCAGCACCGAGCACCCCCAGCCCCGCGACGAGCAGCAGCATGGTGCGCACCGGATTCTTGCCCAGGCCCCACTTGGCAACGATCGCGCCGCCGACAATGAAGCCGGTGCCGGCCAGGCCGAACACCAGACCCCACACCTCGACGGAGAACATGTTCAAGCCGTACGGATCCAGCAGCGCCATGTAGACGCCGCTCGAGAAGTTGTTGAAGGTCGTGAAGATGACGAGACCGATCAACCCCGGAACGGCGAGCATCGCGAGCCATCCGCCCCTGAAATCCACGGCGCTTCGGTTCGGGTCCTGCACGATACTCGGCTCGGGAATTCGCAACAGGTGCAAGTGCAGCACCGGAAGCGCGGTCAGGGCGAGACCGAGGATCATCGTTGCGCCCATCCCCAGTTGGCCGATGGAAAGCCCGCTGAAGACGCTGGTAACGATGAATGTCAGTCCCTGCACCGTGCCGACGAGCCCGTTCGCGTTCGCGTGCCGCTCCACCGGAACGAGCAACGTGACCGTGGTGGCGAGGGCGAGTGACCGAAGCATCTCAACCACGCAGCCCGCAAGCAGCACGAGCACGAACAACCAGAACCAGGGCTGCGAGAGACTGAGGAGCACGTCCTTCGGCACGACGAAGAACATCACAACGCCGATGAGGAACGCGATGAGGGAGCACCACGCCGATACGAGCATCACGGCGTGCTTGCGATACCTGTCAACCAGGGAGCCGAACCACATCGAGCACGCGGCCAGGAGGATCATGTACACGCCGCTCAGGATGCCCACGGCGAGGATGCTCCGGGTCTCCAGATACACCCAGAAGATCACCGCAAACCAGACAAAATTCGTCGTCAGTCCGGCGACGGCCGTATTGACCAGAACATGCAGAAAGGTTCCCCACTGGGACTTGCTTTCCGCTCGCTCCTGCATCGCTCGATTCTATCGTCGGTGCCTGAGCGAACCGGCCTCAGCTTGCAATCTCCTGATATGCGAACTGCAGCACTGCCTCGTCGACGCCCGCGAGCACCCGCGGCTTTGCGATCTCATCGAGCACGATGAATCGGAGCATGCCCGCTCTCGCTTTCTTGTCGCGCTGCATGGTGGCGAGCAGGCCCGGCCAGCGGCCCGCCGGATAAGTCGTCGGCAGACCGAGCTCGCCGAGTACACGACGATGACGGTCGACGGCATCGTCGCTCAACTGTCCGGCCATCCGAGAAAGTTCGGCAGCGTAGACCATGCCGATCGCGACGGCCACCCCGTGCCTCCACTGGTAGCGCTCGGCGTGCTCGATCGCGTGCCCGAGGGTATGCCCGTAATTGAGGATCTCCCGGAGGCCATCCTCACGAAAGTCCTCGCTGACGACGCGAGCCTTCACCCCGATGGAGAGCTCGAGCGCTCGACGAAACTGCGCCGAACTGGGATCCGTGGCAAGGTCAACATCGGACTCGATGATGTCCAGGATCTCGGGTTCCGCAATAAACCCGCATTTGGCGACCTCGGCGAAGCCTGCGAGGATCTCGTTCTTCGGCAGGGTCTCAAGCAGCGTCAGGTCACAGATCACCGCGTTCGGGGCATAGAAGCACCCGACCAGGTTCTTTCCCTCCGCCGTGTTGATGCCCGTCTTGCCGCCGACCGACGCGTCCACCATCCCCAACACTGTCGTCGGCACCTGCACCAGACGCACACCCCGCAACCACGTCGCCGCGACGAATCCTGCCAGGTCAGTGACAGCCCCGCCCCCGAGCCCCACCACAGCGTCGCTGCGAGTGAAGTCGGCCTGCCCGAGTATCTGCCAGCAGAATGCGGCGACCTCGACACGCTTCGCTGCCTCAGCGTCGGGAACCTCAGCGAGCAGCACCTGACCGTACTTGCTTTGGAGTTCGGCGCGCAGCGACTCGGCGATGCGGCCGACCGTCGGCGTGTGGATGATGAGCACCTTGGCGACGCGGTCGCCGAGCGCTTCACCCACGGCGTCCCAGAGGTTGCGGCCGACGGTCACCGTGTACTCGCTGTCACCGGTGACCCGGATTCGAGTCAGATCATCACTTTCACTCATGCTCATGCTTCTCCGTTCCGCCTTTCGATGGCGAGTTCTCGGTCGCGCCGTTCTGTCCGCTGCTGCGCTGGTCTTGCTTGGTCTGGGCTGCCGCGCGTCTCGCATCCCTGCGACCTCTCGCGCGCGCCCATTCGATCACTCGGCGCGATAGCTGTTCTTTCGTCGCACGGTCGGTGCGGAACGTCACGTCGGAAACCTCGTCGTAGAACGGTCGACGCTCTTCGAGTATTCTGCCCCAGGCCTCAGGGTCGTCGCGTAGGAGCGGACGCCGTGAGAGGTTCGCGGTGCGGAGCACCGCGGCCTGCGTCGTCATGAGGAGCACCACGGGGTAGTCGCGCAAGAGCTGTCTTGTTGATTCCGTCACCACCGCGCCACCACCCAGGGCTACGACCCGCAACCCGGGCTTCGCGAGCTGCTCCGCGATGATCTCGGCTTCGATTCTTCGAAACTCGGATTCGCCATGCTTCTCGAAGAACTCGGTGATGACGCCGTGACGCGCCTGAAAGACGGCATCGGTGTCGACGAACCGCACCTGTAAGTCCTTCGCCACTCGTCGACCGAGGCTCGTCTTGCCTGCCGCCATGGGGCCCACGAACACAATCGCCCGGTCGGGAAGCTTGCCGCGTGCACGCTTGCGGCGCCTGCTCCGGCCCGGCTTCGGCGTCGGCTGACGCTTGGAGACGACAGGAATCGGTTGGGTGAGGGGATGCTTCGGCGGCGCGGGCACTGGGCGCGGAGCCACAGGATCCTGGCTCACGACTCTATGGCGGTTTGCAGCGAGCTCGGGATGGCTGCCAGGTAGCTTTGAAGATTGCGTCTTGTCTCGGCGACGCTGTCACCGCCGAACTTCTCCGTCATCGCGTCGGCCAGCACCAGCGCGACCATCGCTTCGGCGACCACCCCCGCCGCGGGGACGGCCGACACGTCGCTGCGCTGATGATGCGCCTTCGCCTCTTCACCGGTCGCCACGTCGATCGTGGGCAGCGCGTTCGGCACCGTCGCGATCGGCTTCATCCCCGCTCGCACCCGCAACACCTGACCGGTGGTCATGCCGCCTTCGATACCACCGGCCCGATCGGTCTCGCGCACGATCCGCCCGTCATGCAGGTGGAGCTCGTCGTGAGCGGCCGACCCGCGCCGCCTCGTCGTTTCGAATCCGTCGCCGATCTCGACTCCCTTGATCGCCTGAATGCCCATCAACGCTCCGGCGATCCGGGAGTCCAACCGACGATCCCAGTGGACGTAGGACCCGAGCCCGGGCGGAAGTCCGTACGCGAGCACCTCGACGATGCCACCGATGGTGTCGCCCGACTTCTTCGTGTCATCGACCTCCGAGACCATGCGTGCGCTGGTTGCCGAATCGAAACAGCGCAATGGATCGGCGTCGAGCGCTTCGACATCTTCGGGTCTCGGTAACGCCGCACCTGCGGGTACGTGCACCGTGCCGATCGAGAGCGTGTGGCTTACCAATTGCACGCCCAGTTCTGCGAGGAACGCGCGGGCGACCGCGCCAAGGGCTACTCGAGCAGCGGTTTCACGTGCGCTCGCGCGCTCGAGCACTGGCCTGGCTTCGTCGAAGCCGTACTTCTGCATACCGGTGAGGTCCGCGTGCCCCGGGCGGGGACGGGTGAGCGGAGCACCTCGACCGCGAGAACGATCTCCCAACGGCGTCGGTTCGGGGTTCATCACCTCAACCCACTTCGGCCACTCGGTGTTACCGATGCGAAGCGCGATCGGTCCTCCGATGGAGCGTCCCTGCACGACGCCGCCCGAGAAACTGAGCTCGTCCTGCTCAAACTTCATTCTCGAGCCGCGACCGTAGCCGAGCTTGCGACGCGCAAGATCTTTGCGCACCAGGTCGAGTGAAAGCGGAACCCCGGCGGGCATGCCCTCGAGCACCGCGATCAATTCCGGGCCGTGCGACTCACCCGCGGTCAACCAACGGAGCATGGCGACTTTCCTCCGAATTCCTCAGTTCATGTCAGACCGGATCGGTCCCACCGCTGGCGGTGCAGCAAAACCCGGTCGGGACGCTGCGGGCAACCCCAGCGCATACGCATGGTTACCATGTTCTCATACGCCGAGGTAGTCGAGTTGCGCCCGCACGCTCATCTCGGCCGCTCGCCAGAGCTCGCGGTCGACATCCGCATAGACCCGTGCCACGACATCTTCCGCGGTCCGCGCACCGGCGGCAACAGCGGCTCTCACCTGTTCAAGCCGCTGCTCTCGGTGTGCGAGATACGCGTCCAGTACCTCGACCGGTCGGTCGACGACTGGGCCGTGACCGGGCAGAAGTCGCGTGATCTCCTCGTCACTGGCGAGTGTCCGCAGCAGCTGCAGCGAGTCGAGGTAGGGTCCGAGGGCACCATCGGGATATGCGACCACTGTGGTTCCTCGCCCCAAGACGGTGTCGGCAGTCAGCAGCGCGGCATCGTCATGGAGCAGCAGGCAGACAGAGTCCACGGTGTGGCCGGGCGTGGCGAGCACCTGCAGGCGAAGCCCGTCAATCTCAATGTTCTCCCGGTCGGCGAGCGGCGCTGCGTTTCGGCACCATCTCTCGTCCCACGCACGCGCAGGTGCCCCGGTCATCTCGGCAAAGCGATCGATCGATTCAGTGTGGTCGGGGTGGTGATGCGAGTACAGCACGAGACGAACCTCGCCGCCGTCACGCTGGGCGACGTCAATGACCCGCGCGAGGTGTGCTTCGTCGAGCGGCCCCGGATCGAGCACGACGACTCCGCTGCGCCCTGGTTCGCGCAGCACCCAGGTATTTGTTCCTTCGAGAGTCATCGGGCCCGGATTGTCGGCACGCACGCACATCGCGCGGTCGGATGCGGGGTGAATCTGCGGAACCATCAGGCCTCCTCTCGTTCGAGCCAGAGTTCGCCATCGATCTCCACGAGTCTCGGCTCGATCGGGTGTATGGTGCGGGCAGCCGCCGTGCGCAGCAGGCTTCCGGTGGTCTCGGTAGACAGTTCCCGGCAGGTGGTGATGGTGGGGGGCATCATCGCTGCAGATCCAGCATCGACCGCGTCGAGCACCTCAGAGATGGGCACCCAGAGGGACCGATCGGCCTCGGAGCTAACTGAGTCGATCCGTTGGCCCCGTGGCAGGGTGGTGACGAAAAAGCGGGTGTCGTATCTTCTCGGCTCGAACTTCGGAGTGATCCAGTGCGCCCATGCCCCCACCAAATCAGCTCGCAGCACCAGGTCGCGATCGTTCAGGAAGTCGGCGAATGTGAGTTCGTGCCGCTCGAGTGACCCGCGCGCCTCGTGATACTCGGACGCATCAGCGACGACACGCCGTTCGTCGTGACCCGCGAGCAGAATGCCGGTTTCTTCGAACGTCTCCCGGACCGCAGCGACCACGAGCGCACGCGCGGTATCCGAATCGCAGCCAAACCTGCTCGCGAAGTATCCAGGTTCCGGCCCTGCCCAGGGCAGGTCCCGTGCGTCATCTGGGTGCACTCCTCCTCCGGGAAACACATACATGCCGGCCGCGAACGCCATGCTTGTCTGCCTGCGCATGAGGAAGACCTCGGTACCGCTTTCGCCGTCCCGGATGACCGCGATGGTCGCCGCATCGCGGGCCTCTGCCGCTTCCCTTCCGGCCTGAGCGTTCTGCCGTAGGCGTTCGGGCAGTGGAACTCTAATGGTCTTCACTCGTCGTGTCCTCGGTTATGACTGCACTGTATGCGCTTCATCTGCCTCGAGCGCGCCTTCGATTGCGCGTCGTACATTGTCTTCACGTTCGAGCTCCAGCGACGGGTCCCCGTTCACGAAGATGCGGACCTGCAAGATCGCCTGCTCGATGAGCATGCCGATACCGGAATGGACGATCCCACCGACGGACGACGCGGCCGCTTGCAGCGCGGATGGCCAGGGCGAGTATGCAACATCGAATGAGACGGCTCGTCCCAGTACGGGCACACGCTCCCATTCGACTCCAGACCCCGGAAGCGTCGAGATGATGAGCGTGGGACGTTCCGAGATCTCCTGCGCATCCCTCGAGCCGTTCACCGGGTCAGACTCGTAGAGCATGCCCGACCACATCCGCGTGCCTCGACCCGCAGCGTGATCCCCGAAGCGTCGCACCAAGTCTTCAGCTGCCTGTGGACGCCGCGCAAGGACTAAGACGTGCTTCGCCCCGAGGTCCATTGCCGCGAGCGCGGCGGAGACCGCTGTGGCACCCGCACCGAGCACGATCGTCCGACTCGCATCGAGGTGCTTTGCGCGAAGCGCACGCGTCAGCCCGGGCACATCGGTGTTGAACCCGGCCCAACCTCCATGCGAAAGTCGAAGGAGCGTGTTGACGACGCCGCTGAGCTCAGCGATCGGATCGACGACGGTCGCTAACCGTCGAGCCTCCTCCTTCAGCGGCATGGTGAGCGAAAGGCCCCGCCAGTCATCGGGCAACCCGCGCAGAAACGCTCCGAGTTCGTTCGCCTGCATTTCGCGCCTGCCGTACGACCATTCCAGACCGAGTTCGCGATAGGCCGCATCATGGATCAGCGGAGACTTCGAATGCGCAATCGGAGCTCCGAGCACGGCGAGTTTCGCGTCTCTCGGAGTGTCGAGCCGCGGGTCAGTCACAATACTTGCCGCCCTCGCTCTCATGCGCGCTGCACCACTCGTGGAGTCGCGCGACGTTCTCCTCGTGACCTGCCTGGTCACTCGCGAATGCGGTCTCGCCGGTCTCGAGATTCACCGCGGTGAAATACAGCCAGTCTCCGTCCGCCGGATGCAGGGCGGCATCAATGGCGGCGTCCCCGGGGAGTCCGATCGGGCCGATCGGGAGACCGGGGTTCGCATAGGTGTTGTAGGGGTTGCTGGCGTCGGCACGTTCCTCGTCAGTCGTCCACACGGTGTTATTCGGATTGCCGGTGCCGTACGAGACGGTCGCGTCAGATTGGAGGTTCATGCCCTGATCTATGCGGTTCAGAAACACACGGGAAATCTTTGGCATGTCCTCGGTGTTGCCCGCTTCCTTCTGCACGAGCGCGGCAAGCGTGAGTACCCGCAATGCGTCCTCGGGCATCACGCCGTGTTCGTCGAGCGCCTGCCACATTCGGTCCACCATGCGCTGCACAATCGTCCCGGCGGTGTCGCTCGGCTCGAACGTGTAGGTGGCCGGGAACAGGAAGCCCTCCATCGAGGGGAACTCTTCAGGCACGCCGTACGCTGCAGGGTCGGCGAGTGCGCTTTCGAAGTCCTCCATCGGAATCCCGGTCACATCGGACGCGGTCTGCAATGCGCTTCGCGCCGAGGATCCCTCCGGCACGACCACGGTCAGCTCAACCTTGTTGGCCGGGTCGAGGAGGGCATCGAGCGCGGCCTCGGAGCTCATCTCGAGCTTGAGACGATACGAACCGATTTGGAACTCGACCGGAGGGTCCTGTTGCAGCAGCAACTCATAGAACGCGTCTGAGGTCTTTACGACGCCCGCTTCCTCGAGCGAGTTCGCAATATCCTCACCGATATCGCCGCTGCGAATGGTCACGATCACTTCACCGTGCCCTTCGCCCTCGTAGTCATTCGTGGTCCACCCAAGCTCGAGCGCAATTCGCTCGCCGTATACCGACCACACGACCGCTGCTGCTCCCCCGAGCACAACGAGCGCCACAAGCACGGAGCTGAGCGCGATGATCCAACGTTTGCGCTTGCGTGTGCGCTGTCCTGCGTCATCGGGCCGGATTCCGTGGCTCATCCCTGATCTCCCCCAGTTATGTCGTGGTCCGCAGCGAGCTTCTGAGTGTTCTGCGCGGTTCGCTGCTCGCTCGGTTCCAGGAGCACGGTACCCGGAGCTTCGCCGCGCGCGCGCTCGTAGTCAAGTGCGTGCTGAAGAATCACCACTGCCGCAGCCTGATCGATGATGTTTCGCGTCTGCTTCGTCTTCTTGCCAGCCTGCCTGAGCTGGCCTTGGGCCGTGACGGTGGAGAGACGCTCGTCAACGAGCCTCACACCGGCTGATGTGTTTTCCCCTCCGGTCCGAATCGAGGCGTCGGAGATCGCTCTCGCAAGCGTTTCCGCAAAGCCCTGAGCGTCCTCGGTCGATGGTGTGCGGTGGCCGCTCATCCCGAGCGGAAGCCCCACGACGAGTTCCATCACTTCGAGTTCGTTGGCGATGGCCAGGATCCGCCGGACGTCGCCGAACTCTCGCGGATCTCGGTCGACCGTTTCGAGTGGCGTCGCGAGCATGCCATGCACGTCACTCCGAGCAACGCCGATCCGGGCCTTTCCGACATCGATGCCGAGCCTCACACCGCTTCTCACGTCAGCCAACTACGCTGCGTCGAATCTCTGCCAACGCTTCGTCGATCTTCTCGGAATCGGCACCACCGCCCTGGGCAAGGTCGTCCTTGCCGCCGCCGCCGCCGCCAAGCACCTGAGCCCCCAGCCTGGCGAGGCCACCGGCCTTCGCGCCGAGCTCGCGAGCCTCGGGGGTGGTCGCAGCGATCACGACAGGCTTATCCGAGGCGACTCCGGCAAGCACGATCACGGCAGGTCGCCCCGCCATGCGCTCTCGCAACTGCAGCACCAGCCCGCGCACGTCTTCCGCCGACCCGACGACTCCGAGCGAGCTCGTAACGACATCGAACGGTCCGATGCGTTCCGTCCCGGCCACGAGTTCGGGAACCCGGGCACTCAATCGCGCCGCCTCGAGCTGCGCAATCCTCTTCTCCGCTGCCTTCAGCTGTGAAGCAAGATCGCTCACTCGTTCGACGAGTTCGAAGCGCGGAACCTTGAGCCCGGATGTGAGTTGCTGCACGATGGCACGCTCTGCCGCGAAATCGCGGAACGCCTCGATACCAACGAGCGACTCGATGCGACGATTCGTGCTGCCGACCGAGCTTTCGCTGATGAGATTGATCATGCCGACCTCTGAGGAGCTCGAAACGTGCGTCCCAGCGCACAACTCACGCGACCAGGGCCCCCCGATATCGACGACGCGGACACGCTCGCCGTACTTCTCACCGAATAGCGCCATCGCACCAAGAGCCTTCGCCTCATCGAGACTCATCTCGCGGGTCACGACCTCGTAGTCATTGCGGATCGCCTGATTCGAGATCTCCTCGATCTCGCTTTTCGTCTCCGCGCTCAGCGCCTCACTGTGCGTGAAGTCGAGTCGCAGGTACCCCGCCTTGTTATAGGAACCCGACTGGTGGGCATTCTTTCCGAGCACCTCGTGCAATGCCGCGTGCACGATATGGGTGCCCGAGTGGGCCTGGGCCGCGCCCCGACGGTAGTCGGCATCGACACGCGTTTCTGCTCTCGCATCGAGCGCCACGGTACCTACGATGACCTTCACCGTGTGCACGATGAGCCCGGGTACCGGGCGCTGCACGTCCAGCACCTCGGCCTCAAAACCGTCTCCGACGATCAGACCCTGATCGCTGTCTTGGCCGCCGGCTTCGGCCCAGAGTGAGGTCTCGGCGAGCACGATCTCCGCGATCTGACCCTCGTTCGCGGCGGGTACAGACTGCCCATCGACCACGATGCCGAGAACGCGGCTCTCGTGCGTCAGTTCGTCGTACCCGACAAACCGCGTCTCGCCTAGTCCTCGCAGCTCCTTGTACACGGAAAGATCGGCGCGCTGACCCTTCTTCGCCTTCGCATCTGCCTTGGCACGCTCTCGTTGCTCCTGCATCAGCGTGGCGAAGACCTCACGGTCCACGCCCACGCCGGCCTCCTCCGCTATCTCAAGCGTGAGCTCAATGGGAAAGCCGTAGGTGTCGTGCAGCAGGAACGCGGTATCGCCGGGCAGCGAGCCTCCGCTGCCCTTCGCGCCCTCGACGGCGGTATCCAGGATCTGGGTCCCGGCCTTCAACGTGCGCAAGAACGCCTGTTCTTCCGCGTATGCCGTTCGTGAAATGAAGTCGAAGTCCCGCTCCACCTCAGGATACGCGGCCTTCATCGCGTCGCGCGAGACCGGGAACAACGTTTCGAACGACGACCCCTCGACTCCGAGCAGACGCATCGAACGTACGACTCGCCGCAACAGGCGGCGCAGGATGTACCCGCGCCCCTCGTTCGAAGGCGTCACGCCGTCTGCGATGAGCATGAGGCCGCTGCGCACGTGATCGGCGATGATCCGCAATCGCACATCGTCCTCATGGTTATCGCCATACGTCTTACCTGCGAGCGTGGCGGCCGCATCGAGCACCGGGCGCACCTGATCGATCTCGTACATGTTGTCGACGTCCTGCTTGATGAAGGCGACGCGTTCGAGCCCCATCCCGGTGTCGATGTTCTGCTTCGGCAGCGGGCCCACGATATCGAACTCGAGTTTCGATTTCACATTCGTGACCTGGTACTGCATGAAGACGAGGTTCCAGATCTCGACATATCGATCATCGTCGGTAGCGGGACCTCCGTCGACGCCGTACTCCGGGCCTCGGTCGAAGAAGATCTCGCTGCACGGACCGGCGGGTCCGGGCTGACCCGTCGACCAGTAGTTGGTTTCCTTGCCGAGGCGCTGGATCCGCTCCTCGGGAAGCCCGGCGATCTCACGCCACAGAGCGAAAGCCTCGTCATCGTCCTCGTAGACGGTGACCCACAGATCCTTCGGGTCGAAAGCCAGCCCACCGTCCGCCTCGCTCGAGGTCAGGAATTCCCAGGCAAATCGAATCGCACCCTCTTTGAAATAGTCACCAAACGAGAAATTGCCGCACATCTGGAAGAACGTGCCGTGTCGCGGCGACTTGCCGACCTCTTCGATGTCGTTCGTGCGAATGCACTTCTGCACACTCGTCGCCCTGGGGTAGGGAGCGGGCACCAAGCCGGAGAGATATGGAACAAACGGCACCATTCCAGCAACCGTAAACATCAGGCTCGGATCGTCGCTCACCAACGAGGCCGAGGGCACGACTGTGTGCCCGTTCTTCTCAAAGAAATCGAGCCATCGCTGACGAATCTCTGCGGTCTGCATGACTACTTCTTCGCCTCCAACTGCGCAAGTCGACGTTCCACGTCGTCGAGCGCCTCAGAGAACTCCTCCTCAGCAATCCGGTATCCCGACGCGACAGCGTCACTGAATTCTCTCGCCCCTCGGTTCAACTGCTCAAAGAATCGTCGACCACCGGGAGTCTGATTCACAAGGTGCGCGGCACCGAAGCCGAGGGCAACCCCGACGATGAGCCAAGCCAGTCTGCGCATGCTGATCTCCAGTTCCACGTGTCACCGCGCCGCCCGACCGGACGGCGCTCATCTCGCCAAGTCTAGCGGTTCACCCTCTCCTGTCCGGTGATAGCGAAAGGGTGCCGATCCTTGCGGATCCGGCACCCTCCCGAAGCAACCGCGCCTAGCGAGCCGCGTAGCGGCCGCCGCTCGCGCGGCCGCCGAGAACGCAGTACTCATTGCGAGTACTACGCGGCGCGCCTAGCGAGCCGCGTAGTACTCGACCACGAGCTGCACGTCACAGGTCACGGGGACCTCCGCGCGCTTCGGGCGACGCAGAAGGCGTGCCTGTAGCTTGTCGAGCTCCACCTCGAGGTAGCCGGGAACAGGGGGCAGGACCTCGGCGTGGCCACCGGCGGCGGCGACCTGGAACGGCTCGAGCGCCTCTGAGCGCTCCTTGACGTGGATCAGCTGGCCCGGCTTCACCCGGAACGAGGGACGGTCGACGATCTTGCCGTCGACAAGGATGTGGCGGTGCACGACGAGCTGGCGGGCCTGTGCCGTGGTGCGGGCAAAGCCTGCTCGGAGCACGAGTGCGTCGAGGCGCATCTCGAGCAGCTCGACGAGGTTCTCACCGGTGAGGCCGTCATGACGGCGCGCCTCGTTGAATGCGATCACCAGCTGCTTCTCACGGATGCCGTACTGGGCCCGGAGACGCTGCTTCTCACGCAGGCGAACCGCGTAGTCGCTGTCGCTCTTGCGCTTGGTGCGGCCGTGCTGGCCGGGGCCGTAGGGCCGCTTCTCGAGGTAGCGGGCTGCCTTCGGGGTAAGCGCGACGCCTAGGGCGCGCGACTGGCGAACTTTGGCACGGGTACGGGTGGTCTTCGACACGCGTAGTCCTTTCGGATTTCTGTAGTTGATGCGAGGCTCGCTCCTTGCGCGCCTCTTGTTCTCTCGGCCAGACCGAGCCCGCAGCTTCGCCTCACCACTCAGGTGGTTGTGCGGAGCTGCACGCGACTCGGTGCACCGGAACTGAGTGAGGATCTCGGTTCCGGTAAGGGAACGACCATTGCAGAAACCCGGCTACTGGGTGCCTGCCATGGGTCTCTCGCTCGCAGCCGGCAGCGAGAGCCATGTTGGCCAGCGACTAGCTTATCACGCGTCAGTGCGAAGGGTCATCTTCCCCGCACAATGCGGCGGATCTTCTCGAGGCGTTCGTTCACCGCACGCTCGTTCCCATGGGCCGTCGGGGCGTAGTAACTACGCTCGCGAAGCTCGTCGGGTAGATACTGCTGATGGACGACCCCCCTCGGATCGCTATGCGGGTACCGGTAACCCTTTCCGTGACCGAGCCGTTTCGCGCCGGGGTAGTGCGCGTCGCGCAGGTGCGTCGGCACACGCCCGAACGCGCCTGCTCGCACGTCGGCGATCGCGGCATCGATCGCCGTGATGACGGCGTTGGACTTGGGTGCGGTCGCGAGATAGATCGTGGCTTCTGCCAGCGGGATGCGAGCCTCCGGGAGCCCGATCAGCTGCGTCGCTTCGGCGGCTGCGACGGCGATCGTCAGCGCCTGCGGATCTGCCATGCCGATGTCTTCTGCCGCGTGGACCATCAGGCGTCTGGCAATAAATCGCGGATCCTCGCCCGCCTCGATCATGCGAGCGAGATAGTGCACGGCAGCGTCGGGGTCACTGCCCCGGATCGACTTGATGAACGCACTGATCACGTCGTAGTGCTCGTCGCCGTTGCGATCGTATCGGAGCAGAGCCCGATCGATCGAAGCTGAAACGATCTCGGCCGTCACGGTCGGAGCGCTGGTCCGCTCTCCCCCGCCTGCTTCGTCGAGATTCGCGTCTTCGGTGCCCGAGTTGGACTCGCTGAGCGCCGAGGCCGCTGCTGCTTCGAGACCGGTGAGTGCACGGCGGGCGTCACCAGATGCGAGCTGCACGAGCGCATCAAGTGCTTCGTCGCTCAGGATCACGGACCCGCCGAGGCCCCGCGGATCCTCGACCGCTCGACGAAGCAGCACAGCGAGGTCTTCGTTCTGGAGGGGGTGCAGTGTCAGCAGGAGCGACCGCGACAGCAGCGGACTGATGACTGAGAAGGAGGGATTCTCCGTCGTCGCCGCCACCAGGGTGACCCACCCGTTCTCCACTCCCGGAAGGAGCGCGTCTTGCTGCGCTTTCGTGAAGCGATGGATCTCGTCGAGAAAGAGCACGGTGGAGACGCCGTAGAGGTCCCGGTCGTTGAGCGCACGTTCCATGACGGTGCGCACATCCTTGATGCCCGCAGTGACAGCCGAGAGCTCGACGAAGCGGCGCCCGCTCGAGGCGGCGATCGCCTGCGCCAGAGTGGTCTTTCCGGTGCCGGGAGGCCCCCACAGGATCACGGACACCGCACCCGCCGTGCTGTCGCCTGCCTCGGCGAGTACGCGCAACGGCGAGCCCGCCCGGAGTAGGTGCTGCTGACCGACGACTTCATCGAGCGACCGGGGCCGCATGCGCACTGCGAGAGGAGCGGTCGAGCTCGGTTGTGAGGTCGTCATACGTCGATGCTAGCGAGGACCCCGGACAAAGTGCGCCACGACAGCTAGAGTAGAACAGTCATGGCAAGGTCGGTCGCGTGCCGGCATCTTTACGAATGAGCAGGTGAGCACGGTGAGCGAAACCACGAACGAACACCCCTGGGGCCGTGTGGACGAGAACCGCACGGTGTACGTGCGCGATGGCGACACCGAGCGCGAAGTCGGCCAGTTTCCCGACGGCACTCCCGAGGAGGCGCTCGCCTACTACGAGCGGAAGTTCGCGGACCTCGAAGGGGCCGTGACGCTGCTCGAGGCGAGAGTGGCCCGGGGCACCGCCGGGGCCGACGTCGAGGAGCGAGTCAACAAGCTGCAGCAGCAGCTGATCGAGCCGGCCGCCGTCGGAGACTTGGCCTCGCTTCGTGCCCGCGTCGAGAAGCTCGGCGGGCGAGCTCACGAATTCACGGAGAAGCAGCAGGCCGAACGCGAGGCGGCGAAGCAGGCCGCACTGGAGCAGCGCGAAGCGCTTGTCGCCGAAGCCGAGCGGCTCGCTGCACAACCGGAGTCTTCGATTCGATGGAAGGAGACCGGTCAAGCGTTCGAAGAGCTCTTCAACGAGTGGCAACGCCAGCAGCGCACGGGTCCGCAGATCACGAAGTCCGTCGCCGATGCGCTCTGGAAGCGGTTCCGCACTGCGCGGCAGTCCTTCGACGCCGCTCGGCGTGCGCACTTCGCACAGCTCGATGCGAACAATAAGGAGGTCAAGCAGCGCAAAGAGCGCCTGATCGAGCAGGCGCAAGCGCTCGCTCCTCGCGGGGTTGAGGGCATCCCCGCCTACCGCGCCCTCCTTGATGAGTGGAAGCGTGCTGGACGTGCCAGCCGAAAGCTCGACGACCAGCTCTGGGCCCGATTCAAGGCCGCGGGCGACGTGCTCTACGAGGCGAAGGCAGCCGAGGTTGCCCAGACGAACGAGGAGTACGCCGCGAACCTTGCAGCTAAGCGTGCACTGCTCGACGAGTACGCCGAGGGTCTGCTGGCGGCGACCGACCATCAGGCGGCGCGGAAGCGTCTCACCGATCTCCAGCTCAAATGGGACGAGATTGGCAGGGTGCCGCGCGAATCCGTCCGGGAGGTCGAGGGTCGCCTCCGTGAGGTCGAGGATCACGTGAAGGCGTTGGAGGAAGAGTACTGGCGCCGGACGAATCCGGAGACGAAGGCCCGCAGCGAGGGGCTACGCGGACAACTCGAGGCGTCGATTGCTGATCTCCGACTCGAGATTGCGAATGCCAAGGACGCCAAAGCGAAGGCGGAGGCCGAGCAGAAACTTGCCACGCAGGAATCCTGGCTCGCGGCGCTCACAGACTAGCGATCCGGCGCAGACGCGCGAATTATCCACAGATCCCCCGCTTTCGCATGTCGACTGGTCGGAACGAGCCATCATAGGTGTATGCATGCTCCCGCACGACCAGTTCCTCCTCGTTATGACCGGTGGCCGATAGCTCTGCAGTATGCGATGCGCAATCGCGGTGCCCTGGTTCAGTGCGGGCCCGGGATGCGCGGTGCGGGGTGGCCCGACAGCCCCACGGTGAGACTCACTGCGCTGGCACCTTGGCTCCAGACTGGCGTCGCGGCATCGCACCTCACTGCTGCCTGGGTGTGGGGCGCGCTCGATGACTGTCCGAAACCGCTGAGCGTGTCGAGCGATCCGGGCAATCACCGGCGCGTGAAGCACGGATCACGACACCATGAGCTGAGATTCGCGGCCGGGGACCGGATCCATCTCGGCGAGTTCCAAGTCACGACTCCCGCGCGCACGGTGCTCGACCTCCTCCACACCGACGGGCAACTCGACGACCTGGCGTTTGGGGCTTGTGTCCGGCTCCTGCGCGACCATCCGGGCGCACGAGATCGTGTGGCTTCTTCCCTGGCACGCTACAGCCGGCCATGGGTGAAGCGTGCACGCGAACATTTCGCTGCGCTCGCGGCCACTCATGACTCTGCCTTAGACTCACCACAGAGGTCTCCGAAGGAGTAGGTGCATGTCAGCGAAGACGCCAACAACGGCCGGGTCAGAACGAGCAGATGTGCTCATCATCGGGGCAGGGCTATCGGGGTTGGTGGCCGCAGCCGAGGCGCTCGACGCAGGGCGATCGGTGCTCGTCATCGACCAGGAGAACGAGGCAAACCTCGGCGGCCAGGCCTGGTGGTCGTTCGGTGGCCTGTTTCTGATCGATTCTCCAGAGCAGCGCCGACTCGGCGTACGCGACAGTATCGAGCTTGCGCGCTCGGACTGGTTCGCCAGTGCGGGGTTCGACCGTGAGACAGACTTCTGGGGACGGCAGTGGGCCGAGGCCTACCTAGATTTTGCCGCTGGCGAGAAACGATCCTGGTTGCGGGAACGTGGCGTCGGATTCTTCCCGATTGTCGGCTGGGCAGAGCGCGGCGGTTCGACCGCGTCGGCGCACGGGAACAGCGTTCCACGTTTTCACATCACCTGGGGCACGGGACCTGGGCTCTTACACCCGTTCGTCACGAGGCTTCGACAAGGAATTGCTGAGGGGCGCGCGAAGTACCGGCCTCGGCACCGTGTGACCGGCCTCATCACCGCTTCGGGCCGGGTCACGGGAGCACGAGGAGAGATCCTGGCCCCCGACCCCGCACCTCGCGGGGTCTCGACGAATCGCGAGGTCGTCGGATCGTTTGAGTTCGAGTCCGACGCGACGATCGTCACGAGCGGTGGTATCGGTGGAAACCACGACCTCGTACGGGCGCAGTGGCCTGCGCACCTTCCCGCAGCACCCAAGCACATGCTGAGCGGAGTTCCTGCTCACGTCGACGGGTTGATGCTCGGCATCACCGCCGAGGCAGGAGCGAATCTTGTCAACGGGGATCGCATGTGGCATTACACCGAGGGAATCACGAACCATTCCCCCGTGTGGCCGGAACACGGAATTCGCATTCTCCCCGGGCCTTCATCTCTCTGGCTCGACGCGACCGGGCGGCGAATGGGGCCTCCGGCGCTTCCGGGCTTCGACACGCTCGGTACTCTCGAGCAGATTCTGAGCACCGGTTACGATCACAGCTGGTTCATACTCACGCAGAGCATCATCGAGAAGGAGTTCGCGCTCTCAGGAAGCGAACAGAACCCCGACCTCACGGGAAAGTCGATTCGAGAGCTGATGAAGCAACGACTCGGGAAGGGTGCCCCGGCACCAGTACAGGCGTTCATCGACCGGGGCGTGGATTTCGTGCAGGCCGAGAACCTTGAGGACTTGATCCTCGGAATGCAGGCCATCACCGATGCTCCGCTCGACGCGGCCGCCGTGCGATCAGCGGTTCAGGAACGCGATCTCGCGCTCGCCAACCGATTCACAAAGGATCTACAACTCGCGGCGATACGCGACGCACGACACTACGTGGGAGACAAGCTCATCCGGGTGGCGACGCCTCACCGTCTGCTCGACCCGAAGCACGGGCCGCTCTACGCCGTGAAGCTCCACGTGCTCACGCGAAAGAGCCTCGGCGGGATTCAGACCGACCTTTCGGCTCGCGTTCTCGATACGACCGGAGAAGCCATCGACGGGCTCTATGCCGCGGGTGAGGCGGCGGGGTTCGGAGGCGGCGGGGTTCACGGGTATCGCGCGCTCGAAGGCACGTTTCTCGGCGGCTGCGTGTTCAGCGGACGCGCCGCAGGTCGTGCCGCTGCCGAGGCCACTGCGGGCTAGCCGCTTCGCCGGAGACGTGACGGTAGCGCCAGAATCATCCGGAGTTGACGCGATACGTGTCGTAGACACCCTCGATTCGTCGCACCGCATTCAGCACATGATCGAGGTGGGTGGCGTTTGCCATCTCGAAAACGAAGCGACTGATGGCAAGACGCGAAGTTGAGGTGTGCACCGATGCCGAGAGGATGTTCACGTGGTGCTCCGAGAGCACCCGGGTGATGTCGGAGAGTAGGCCAGACCTGTCGAGCGCCTCAACCTGTATCTGCACCAGGAACACGCTCTTCGAGGTGGGAGCCCATTCCACGTCGACGAGTCGGTCCGTCTGCGCCTCGAGCGCCTGAAAGTTCGGGCAGTCGGTGCGGTGCACGGAGATCCCCTGCCCCTTGGTGATGAAGCCGCGGATCGTGTCTCCCGGCACAGGCGTGCAGCATTTCGCGAGCTTCACCAGCACGTCGCCCGCGCCTTGCACCACCACTCCCGAGTGCGACTCACGCTTTCGACTCCGCGGGCGAATCGGCGCGATCACGGGCTCCGATGGTTCGGTGGTGGATGCCTCTCGCTCGAGCACTGCGCTGAGCTTCTCGATCACCGATTGTGCGGAGACGTGGCCTTCGCCGATGGCCGCGAACAGCCCCGCAACATCGACGTAACGAAGCTGCAGGGCCACCTGCTGGATCGCCTCGGAGTTCATGAGCTGATTCAATGGCAGATTCTGCTTGCGAAGCGCCTTAGTCAGCTCGTTCTTGCCGGTCTCGATGGCTTCGTCCCGGCGCTCCTTCGTGAACCATTGCCGGATCTTGTTCTGGGCACGCTTGCTCTTGACGAAGGACAACCAGCCCTGGTTGGGACCGGCTCCCGCATCCTTCGAAGTAAAGACTTCCACGACGTCTCCGTTGTGCAGGGGGGTTTCCAGCGGCACCAGCCGACCGTTCACCCTGGCACCCATCGTACGGTGCCCAACCTCAGTGTGCACCGCATAGGCGAAGTCCACCGGGGTGCCCCCATCAGGGAGACCGATCACGCGACCTTTCGGCGTGAAGACGTACACCTCCTTCGCGCCGATCTCGAAGCGGAGCGCGTCAAGGAACTCGCTCGGATCCTCCGTCTCGGCCTGCCAGTCGCTGATGTGGGCGAGCCAGGCCATGTCATTGGAGCTGATGTTCGTGTTCGCGCCCTGCTTGTACTTCCAGTGGGCAGCCACACCATACTCTGCGCGCTGGTGCATCTCGTACGTTCGAATCTGAATCTCGACCGCCCGACCATCGGGGCCGATCACGGTCGTGTGCAGCGACTGATACAGGTTGAACTTCGGCGTGGCGATGTAGTCCTTGAAGCGCCCAGGAATCGGTGTCCATCGCGCATGGACGGCACCGAGCACGGCGTAGCAGTCACGGATGGAGTGCACGAGGACTCGGATCCCGACCAGATCGTAGATGTCGTCGAAATCGCGCCCGCGCACGATCATCTTCTGGTAGATCGAGTAGAGCTCCTTCGGGCGTCCGGTCACCTCACCGCGGATCTTCGCTTCGCGGAGGTCTCCGTTGATGGAACGGATCACCTCGCTGACGATCTCCTCGCGCTTCGGGTTGCGCTGGGTGACGAGGTTCTCGATCTCGGCGTAGAGCTTTGGTTTCAGCACCGCGAAGGAGAGGTCTTCGAGTTCGGTCTTCATCGACTGGATGCCGAGTCGATGCGCGAGCGGAGCGTAGATCTCAAGCGTCTCTTGCGCCTTTCGCTTCGCCGAATCCGCCGCGACAAACCCCCAGGTGCGCGCATTGTGGAGGCGGTCGGCAAGCTTGATGACGAGCACGCGAATGTCTTTCGACATCGCAACGACCATCTTTCGAACGGTCTCGGCCTGCGCGGCATCACCGTACTTCACCTTGTCGAGCTTCGTGACTCCGTCGACAAGCATCGCGATCTCGTCGCCGAAATCGGCCCTGAGTTGCTCGAGGGAGTAGTCGGTGTCTTCCACCGTGTCGTGCAACAGCGCGGCGGCAATGGCGACCGGTGCGACCCCCAGCTCGGCGAGAATCTGCGCAACGGCTATCGGGTGTGTGATGTACGGCTCACCGCTTCGACGCTTCTGAGAGCCGTGGGCGCGCTCCGCGACCAGGTACGCCCGTTCGATCACCGACAGGTCAGCCTTCGGCCAGCTGCCCCTGACGGTACGAATCAGTTGCTCGACCGCACCTGGGGCCCCCGAGCGTGAGAAGATTCTCGGCACGAGTCGCCGCAGTGACGCACCACTGGACGACCCAGTCTCATTGCCCGACACTTGCTTCACCTCCTCGCGACCGGTGTTTGAACGTTACACCACGTCGCGTCCACGCAACGAATCGGGAAGGCACAAAGTTATGACTCGGCCGCCGCCTCGACCGTCTCGCCGTCACCGGCCGACTGCTGCGCCTCTCGTTCCCGGGCCTTCAGCACCTTGTCCGTGTGCTTCTTGATCGCCGGCTCGCCCTCGCGCAACTGGGAGTACACGGGTGCCGCGACAAAGATGGTCGAGTACGCGCCGACGAGAATCCCGATGAATAGAGCCAGTGCGATATCCCTCAGGGTCCCCGCCCCGAGCAGGAACGCACCGATGAACAGGATCGAGGCCACAGTCAGCAGCGCGACGACGGAGGTGTTGATCGATCTGACCAGGGTCTGGTTCACGGCGAGGTTCACCGACTCGGCGAAGGTGCGTTTGTCGTTCAGCTCGCCCGGCGAAGTGTTCTCTCGAATCTTGTCGAACACCACGACCGTGTCATAAAGCGAGTATCCGAGGATGGTGAGAAAGCCGATCACCGCCGCGGGCGTGATCTCGAACCCGGTGATCCCATAGATCCCCGCCGTGATGATGAGGTCGTGGAACAGCGCGATCAGTGCGGCCAGCGACATCTTCCAGGTACGGAAGTAGATCGCCATGACCAGGGCAGCGAACAGAATGAATACCCCGAGGCCGATGAGCGCTTGGCGCGTGATGTCCTGGCCCCAAAGCGCACCGATATACGACGCCGTGACCTCATCCTCGCTCACTCCGTAGGCTTCGGCGAGGACCGCGTGCAGCTGGCGAGATTCGGTGTCCTCCAGCTGTTCTGTCTGCACCCGAATGTCGGTTTGACCAACGAGCGACACACGAGGAGCGGCACCTGGAAGCACCTCTTCCACCGCGGCTGCTGCAATCGATTGGTCCCGTTCCCCCTCGGCGATGTGCACCTGAAACTGGCTGCCGCCGGTGAACTCAATGCCGAAGCTGAAACCGCCTCGCAGAATCGGGCCTACGATCGCGATCAGGATCAGCACTGCAGCGATGGTGTACCAGGTCTTGCGTCGACCGACGAAGTCGATCGACTTCTCTCCCGTGTAGAGCGCGTTGCCGAACTCGGCGAATGTCCGACGAGCCATGTCAGCTCTCCTTTCCAGCCGAGACGTTCACATCCGCCGACGTTGCTGCGGCGGCCTTGCGCTCTGCGATGGTCTGACGCTTCACGGCTTCCCGCTGCGCGCCGCGAGACCGTCGAGCGGAAGCCTTGCCGACCACGGTCGGTTCCCGGAACTGAGCTCGACCTCGATACACTGCACCGAGCCGCTCAGGATCAAGGCCCGAGAATCGATGGCCCGAGGCGTAGAACCGGGTGCGAGCGAGCAGGGTCATCATCGGATGCGTGAACAGCACCACCACGAGCACATCGATGATCGTGGTCAGTCCGAGCGTGAAGGCGAATCCGCGAACGCTGCCCACGGCAAGAATGAAGAGGATCGCCGCCGCCAGGAAGTTGATTCCGTCCGAGGCGAGCACGGTGCGGATCGCGCGCTTCCAACCCTGCTCAACCGCCCGGTCGAGACTGAAGCCGTCGCGCAAGGCATCCCGGATGCGTTCGAAGTACACGATGAACGAGTCGGCCGTGATGCCCACCGCCACAATGACACCCGCGACACCGGCCAGCGACAAACGGTACCCCTGACGCCACGACAGGAGCGTGAGGGCGAGGTACGTGAGCACTCCAGCAATCGCCAGCGAGGCGATGGTGAGCGAGCCGAGTGCTCGGTACTGGAAGAGTGAATAGACAACCACGAGGAGCAGACCGATCAGGCCAGCGAGTAGGCCGGCTTGGAGCTGGTTGCTCCCGAGCGTCGCCGAAATGTCCTCTTGGCTCTGCACGGTGAACCCGATCGGCAGCGCGCCGAACTTCAATTGGTTCGCAAGCACCTGCGCGCTCTCTTGCGTAAAGTTTCCGCTGATCGACGGGCGACCGTCGAGAATCAGGGCGTTCATCGTCGGCGCGGAGAGCACGGTGCTGTCGAGCACAAAGGCGAACATGTTCGCGGGCTCTGGCTGGCCGTACATGCGCGTGCTGATCTCGCCGAACGTCTTCGTTCCGGGCTTGTCGAGCGTGATCTGAACCACCCATTGACCGGTACTCGCGCCCTGGGAGGTCTGACCGATCTGCGCAACGGCGTCGGTGATGGTTTCGCCGCCCATCTCGACGGGGCCCAGGATGTACTTGTATAGACCATCCGCGTCGCAGGTCACGAGCGGTCGATCGGCCGGCGCCTCGCTGAGTCCTAGCGTCTCATCGCTGGTGCAACTGAACTCGTTGAACTTCTGCATGAGGCCTTCGGTCAACCATGCCTGATCGTACGCGTTGTCCGGAAGCGGGTCCGGGTCAAGGGCACCGGCGTCCGAATCGGCCTGCTCGCTTTCGCCTTCTGCCTGCTCGCCGTCGCTTTCGGCCTGCGAGTCTGCGCCCTCGTCGTCCGCCGCCGTCTCGTCAGCCGCAGGTGCTTCTGCTCCATCCTCGTCGGTGACTTGTTGGTCGGCGGCCGCCTCATCGCCCGCTTCCTCGGGTGCGGCCGTGTTCGGGCCGAGGTAGAGCACAGGCCGGAAGTCGAGCTTTGCGGATGCCTCAATGCGTTGCAACGTCGCATCATCCGCTTTGCCCGGGATCGAAACTGAAATGTTTTGAGTACCCTGCGTGGTGATCTCGGCCTCTGAAACGCCCGAGGCGTCTACTCGCTGCCGAATGATCTCGACCGCCTGGTCGAGCTGCTCACCGGACACCGATTGGCCGTCGGCCAGTTTCGGAGCCAGAATGATCTGGGTCCCGCCCTGCAGGTCAAGGGCCAGCTTCGGCGTCCACGTGGCATCGCCTCTCCACACGCCGAATGCAATGACTCCCACGAGGGCAACGATGATGATCAGCAGCGTCGTGAGCGAGCGCCTTGCTCGCTTCACTGCGGGTGACTGCGCCACGTAACAACTTCTTTCTTCACGGTCGCGTTGCGACGGCCGTATCTCTACACGCCACACCGGTCCCCAACGGGACGCACGTGACTAGGCCTTAGGGGTGTCGCTTTCAGGGTCGTCCGATTCAGTGTTTCCGGATGCGTCCGAGGAATCATCCCAGTGAGCTGGTCGGCCATCGTCGGCCGCATCCGGCCCGCTTTCGGAGGAGTCCGAACGCTGGTCCCCTACCCGCTCACCGAACTGCGGGTCATCGTCGGGAGCGAGTTCCGTCTCGGGTTCTTCGACGGCATCCGCGGGAGCGACGATCTGCCCGATCGCGTTGCGGTGCACGACGAGGCTGGAATCACCGCTGCGTACGGTGACACGGTTCTCCTCATCGTCGACCGACTCGATCGTTCCGAAGATTCCCGATTGCAGCATGACCTGCGCCCCCGGGCGAAGGTTGTTCTGCATCTCCTGCTGCGCCTGCTGACGCTTCTTGCCGTTGCGGAACATGAAAAAAATGAGTACGGCAATCAGGCCGAACATTACGAGCGTCAGCGGATCCACAGGTGTCCTTTCAGTGGCACGGTCAGATGGGCGCATCGAACGCCAAACCATACAAGACTATAAGACATCGGGCATGGGAACACCTGTATGTTCCCAGCCGCGAGGCGTTGCGACGCGTCCGCGAGGCGTGCGACTGAGCAGCCCGGCCCGCACCAAGAAGGGCTCGACCACCGATTCAATGGTCTCTGCCTCTTCACCGACCGATACGGCAAGTGTCGAAAGTCCAACCGGGCCGCCCGAGAAGCGCTCGACGACAGCGTGCAACACGGCGCGGTCGAGACGGTCGAGGCCGTAGGCGTCGATGTCGTACAGCGTGAGCGCGGCCCGCACGGCGGCGAGGTCCCCAGGTGTGTCGTGTACGAGGCTGTAGTCGCGGACTCGGCGCAGAAGCCGGTTGGCGATCCTCGGAGTTCCCCGGGACCTGCTAGCAATCTCCTCGATGCCGCTCGGGTCGATCTCGAATCCCAGAAGCCTGGCTGCACGTGCCACGACTTCGCCGAGTTCGGCTTCGTCATAGAACTCGAGATGCGCGGTAAACCCGAATCGGTCTCGCAGCGGGTTGGGCAGCAGGCCGGCCCGGGTCGTTGCTCCGACCAGTGTGAACGGTGCGAGCTCGAGCGGGATCGAGGTCGCACCGGCACCCTTTCCGACCATGATGTCGATCTTGAAATCTTCCATCGCCAGATAGAGCATCTCCTCGGCGCTCCGAGCCATCCGATGGATCTCGTCGATGAAGAGCACCTCACCGGGGGTGAGTGCGGAGAGCACCGCAGCCAGATCACCTGCGTGCTGGATCGCTGGCCCAGAGGTCTGGTGTAGGGGCTTGTCGAGCTCCTCCGCAACGATCATAGACAGCGTGGTCTTTCCGAGCCCTGGAGGGCCCGCGAGCAGAATATGATCCGGGGTGCGCTGCTGCTTCAGCGCGGCATCAAGCAGCAGCCGCAGCTGACCCCGCGCCTTCGTTTGGCCCACAAACTCCTGAAGTCTGCTCGGTCGTAACGCCCCCTCGAACCCGATCTCGCCCGGTGCCGCTTGGGGCGACATCTCCCCCGTCACGGGCCACTCACAACCTTCGCCGAGGATCGTGCCCCGGGCCGCGGAGTCTGCAAGAGTGCGAGGGAGGCGCGAAGCAGCCCAGCGTGGTCGTCCGGAGCGCCGGCCGCGCGCGCATCTGCCACGGCGCGCTCGGCGTCGAACTCACGGTAGCCGAGACCGATCAACGCCTGCGTGACCGTGGCCGCTACCGAGTTCACCTCGTTCTGACCCTCTGCAGTCCCCCCGTGCGTAGATTCGGCTGCATCCCGCAAGCTGAGGGCGAGGCCCTGAAGCTTTCCTGCGAGCTGCACGGCAATCAGTTTCGCCGTCTTTGGTCCAATGCCCGACACTTTCCGGAACGGTTTTTCGTCTTCTGACTCCGCCGCGCGCGCGATCTGTGCTGGTGTTAGCTCGCTCAGCACGCCGAGCGCGCTTCGCGGGCCCACCCCTGAGACGCTCAGCAGCAGATTGAAGACCTGGAGCTCCTCAGGAGCGGCGAAGCCGAACAGAGTCAATGAGTCCTCGCGCACGACGAGCTGCGTGTGCAGTTCGAGAAAACCGCCGGCGCTCACCCCGGGAGTGGTCGTCGGCGTCTCCACTCGGACTCCGAGCCCACCGACACCGATGACCACCCAACCGGCCCCATGGGAAAGCACCTCGCCGCGAATTGAAGCAATCACGTTCTCACACTATTGGCGAACGCGGAGCACCCGGCTGCCGCCACGCCGAGAGTTCGAACAAAGATACGAACGATCGGCGAGGCGGAGCCCCGGGCAGCACCTAGACCGCGACTGCGGCGAGCTCCTTCTGCTGGGCCCGCACCGAGCGGTTCACCGACGACACGATCGCCTTCAGCGTCGCTCGCGTCGTGTCCGGATCAATCCCCACGCCCCACAAGCGGTGACCGTCAACTTCGAGGTCGACGTAAGCGGCGGCGACCGCGTCGCCCCCCTCGCTCATCGTGTGCTCAACATAATCGAACAGGCTCACAGAGTGCCCGTTGGCGTTCAGGCCGTTGATAAAAGCATCCACCGGCCCGTTTCCGCGCGCCGTGAGTTGGGAGACCTCGTCGCCGATGCGGAAGTCCAGTGTCAGCTCGGTAACCCCGTCGCCAGCGCTCGTGGTTGCGGTACGGAAGAGCTCATAGCGGCCCCACCGTTCGAATGACGCGTCCGTGGTCGGAAGGTACTCGTCCTGGAAGATTCGCCAGATCTCATCGCTCGAAACCTCGCCACCCTCGGAGTCCGTGAGCGCCTGCACCACCGCGCTGAACTCGATCTGCAACCGACGAGGCAGGTCCAGCAGGTGATCGGTCTTCAGAAGATACGCAACCCCGCCCTTGCCGGATTGGGAGTTCACACGAATAACGGCCTCATACGAGCGCCCGAGATCCTTGGGATCCACCGGCAGATAGGGCACGGCCCACTCCAGGTCCTCTACTCGCTGGCCCGAGGCCGCAGCGTCCGCGGCCATGCGTTCGAAACCCTTCTTGATCGCGTCCTGATGCGATCCCGAGAACGCCGTGTAGACCAGGTCGCCGGCCCATGGACTGCGCTCGTGCACCTTCAACTGGTTGCAGTACTCGGCGGTCCGTCGAATCTCGTCAAGCCGAGAGAAATCAATCTGCGGGTCGATGCCTTGCGTGAACAGGTTGATGCCCAACGCGACGAGGTCGACGTTGCCCGTGCGCTCTCCGTTGCCGAAGAGGCAGCCCTCGATCCGGTCGGCACCAGCCATGTAGCCGAGCTCGGCAGCGGCAACCGCGGTGCCGCGATCGTTGTGGGGGTGCAGCGAGACGATCACGTTCTCTCGGTGGTTCAGGTGGCGGCACATCCACTCGATCGAGTCTGCATAGACGTTCGGGCTCGCCATTTCGACCGTGGACGGAAGGTTGATGATGACCTTGCGTTCCGGTGTGGGCCGAAAGATCTCAAGCACGTCGTTGCACACCTCGACGGCATATTCGAGTTCGGTACCGGTGTAGGACTCCGGCGAATACTCGTAGTAGATCTCGGTGCCCGGGCAGATCGACTCGCTCTCGACGCACAGTCTCGCGCCATCGAGCGCGATCTGCTTGATGCCGTCACGGTCGAGACCGAACACCACATCTCGTTGGAGAATGCTGGTCGAGTTGTACAGGTGCACGATCGCCTGCTTCGCGCCGACGAGCGACTCATACGTACGCTTGATCAGATGGTCACGCGCCTGGGTGAGCACCTGAATCGTCACATCCTCGGGAATCGCATCCTCTTCAATGAGTTGCCGCACGAAGTCGAAGTCCGTCTGGCTCGCCGAGGGGAAACCCACCTCGATCTCCTTGTAACCCATCTTCACGAGCAGGTCGAACATGATCCGCTTGCGCTCCGGGCTCATCGGATCGATGAGGGCCTGGTTGCCGTCACGGAGGTCGACTGCGCACCAGCGAGGGGCTTTGGTAATGCGCGTCGAAGGCCAGGTCCGATCGGGCAGATCGACGTTGAAAACTTCGTGGTAAGGGCGGTACTTGTGGACCGGCATACCTGATGGCTGTTGAGTGTTCTTCATGGGCTCGTCTCTCGCTAGAAATTTGCTTCAGCCAACGCAAACACCGCGACGAGGGAGGCCTTGGAACTAAGTCTCGTCGCGGCAGCTAAGAAGAAGCGAGCGGAACCGCATGCGTTAAGCATAGCACTACCGCGAGCTCGGGCCTGGTGAGACGAGATTCTCGAAAGTTTCGTCCGACACACGCACTAGGCGCGTCGGTACTCGGAACTTCCGAATCCGATGATGAAGTAGCCGATGATCGACAGCAGCCAGAGCAAGAAGAAGGAGAACACGCCGCCCTTACCGAAGTTCTTGCCGACCCTCACCGCAATCACGATCGAGAAGATGATATTCACGATCGGGATGAGCATGAGGAGCGTCATCCATGCGGAGTAACCGGCCACCTTAACCAGGATGAACACGTTGACGATCGGGACAATCGCGAGGATGCCGGGATAACCGGCCTTGGAGAAAACCCGCCACAAGGAGATTGCAATCAATACGTAGAGGACCACTCCTACCACGCCGTAGGTCTGAGCTAGCGCCAGAATCTGAGCATCGTCGGTGATCATCGGTGCACTCCTCCCTGAGCCCTAAGCATGGCTCACTCAGAAACCCAGCTTACCGAGCGCCTTCGGATCCCGCTGCCAGTCCTTTGCTACCTTCACGCGCAGAGACAAATAGACGCGCCGATCGAGCAGCGTCTCAATCTCGCGCCTAGCCCGCTCGCCTACCTCTCGCAACCGCTGCCCGCCCCGACCGATCACGATTCCCTTCTGGCTGTCGCGCTCGACGAAGATCGACGCATACACCTCGAGTAGACCGTCCTCGCGTTCCACACGGTCGTCGACCTGGGCCGCCAACGAGTGAGGTAATTCTTCGCGCGCACCCTCGAGCGCCGCCTCCCGAATCAGCTCCGCGATGCGATCATCCTCGGTCTCCTCAGTAGTGGTGTCGGCATCGTAGAGCGGCGGTGACGTTGGCATCAAGCTGATCAGCACGTCGCCAAGCACATCCAGTTGCTCCTGCGTAACCGAGGAGATCGGCACTACCGCGTCCCATTCGCGAAGCGTGCCGATCAGGGTCAACTGCTCGATGATCTCGCTCTTGGACGCTTCGTCGACCTTCGTGAGAATCGCGACCTTTTTGGCGCGCGGAAAATCGTTCAAGCGTTCGTTGATGAATCGATCTCCCGGGCCGAGCTTCTCATTTGCTGGAACGCAGAATCCGATCACGTCGACGTCGCCGAGCGTCGCCTCCACGAGCGCATTCAGACGTTCCCCGAGCAGCGTCCGCGGTCGATGGATGCCGGGAGTGTCCACGATCACTAGTTGACCGTCGCGACGGTGCACAATGCCACGGATGGCTCGGCGGGTGGTCTGTGGTTTGGGGCTGGTGATTGCGATCTTCTCGCCGACCAGCGCGTTCGTGAGCGTCGATTTTCCTACGTTCGGGCGACCGACGAAACTGACGAACCCCGCACGGAAGTCCTCACTCACCGGCGTCTCCTTCGCGTTGTTCGAGTGCCTCGAGCTGGCCGGTGTCAAGTCCGACCCAGCGCGCGCCGACCGTCACCAGTCGCTGGCGCTTCCGCTCCGTCTTCAGGGCTACCAGCTCGATACCCTCGACGGTCACGACGTCTCCGGGCTCGGCGAGCCGGCCCAGATGCTTGGCCACGAGCCCTCCGACGCTGTCGACCTCGTCGTCTTCGAGGTCGATACCGAACAGTTCGCCCAGGCGATCGACCGAGAGCCTCGCACTGATCACAAAGGTGCCGTCCGGTTTCGGCTCGACCTCGGGCGATTCTCGGTCGTGTTCGTCATTGATGTCGCCGAGAAGCTCCTCGATCAGGTCCTCGAGCGTGACCAGCCCGGAGATTCCTCCGTACTCGTCGACGACGAGTGCGAGATGGTTGGCCTCGCGCTGCATTTGCCGAAGCAGGTCGTCGGCACGTTGCAACTCCGGCACGAACATCGCCGGGCGCATGATTCGTGTGACGCTCGCGTGCTCGGCTTCTTCGGAACGACGGAAATGGAATCCGCTGGCGTCGCGCAGATGCACGACACCTTCCACATCGTCGGCGTCTCCGGTTGCAACGACTGGCAGTCGGGAGTGCCGTGAGCTCAGCAAGAGTTCGAGGCTCTCCCGAACAGTGTGGTCTGCGCTGATGGTGGTCATATCGGTGCGCGGTACCATCACCTCTCGCACGAGGGTTTCCCCGAATTCGACGAGGGAATGTATGTAGTCCCGGTCGTCGTCTTCGAGCAGGTCCTGCTCCGCGGCCTGGTCCACGAGCGAGAGCAACTGTTCTTCGTCGCGCACCCGGCCGCGGCCGAGTGCGACGCGACCCGAAATGCGTTTTCCGGCGCTCGCGATCCGGCTGAACAGCGGGGGTAGCGGGTCTTCGCTCATCGTCGCCGCTCGAGTGCTGTGAATGAGGTGACAAGGTCGCGCTGCAACCCGAACATCTCGGCTTCTTCCGCGGGGGTCGCGTGATCGAACCCGAACAGGTGCAGCATGCCGTGGGTGAGGAGGATCGTGATTTCCGTGAGCGTGTCGTGGCCGGCCGCATCGGCTTGGGCAGCGGCGACCTGCGGGCAGATGACGATATCGCCAAGCAACCCGGCCGGCGTTTGCGCGTCCGGTCGGCCCGGTCGCAGCTCGTCCATTGGAAAGCTGAGCACGTCAGTGGTGCCGGGCTCGTTCATC
>Ga0182741_1000109_pt1 | contig 131928 bp, 133 predicted proteins | sample eDN5th37CBELigOP_FD_128874 | JGI IMG/M metagenome (GOLD analysis project Ga0182741, IMG submission 128874) | Enriched Organic Plus compost microbial communities from Emeryville, California, USA - eDNA 5th pass 37_C BE-Lig OP (version 2) (version 2) ...
AGCGTGGACAGCAGGGTGAGGTGATCACGCAGCTGGACCATGTTCAGCTGTGTCTCTTCTTCCAACAGGTAGACCATGCGTGGGTTGGTCATGCGACCTCCTTTTCTTCGTGGAAAAATCCCGGCCGCAAAAGCGGACGGGAGCCGGGAGGCAGAAAAACCACACACAGTTGGCTGGGCTGATTTCCCTTTCGGGTGTTGTATTCGCCCCCTCCCGGCGAAGAAGCAGGTCGCCGGTCGTCATCCAGATGAAGATGATGCACAAAAAAACCACCGGAGTGACGGAGGTGGATACCGCTGTGTGTGGAGTTTTTCTGAACTCCTGGCGCAGGAGTCTGCCGACCGTGCCGCGTGCTGTCGACTAACTTTGAGCATTTTGCGTTCAAAGATCGCGGCGTCACGGGAGTGGCGCGCGACGTTGTCCCGCAACTATGTCGCCAGTATCAGGATGACACCCATCGTGTTGTGAAACATGTGGATGAGTGCCGAGGACAGGATACGTTCCCTGCCGGGACGGGACGAGCGCAGGAAGGGGACAGTAAAGACCAACGAAGGGAACCAGACCACCAGACCCCAAGGCCAGTAGAAGGCGCTTTGAGCGGCGGCGAACAATGTCCCCGCCCACCACGCCGACCATCGCGGCGCGAGATGCCGGGATAGCTGGTTGAACAGCCACGCCAACAGGAGTGCCTCTGCCAGCGGCGAAACCACGACGACCGCCGCGATCGTGAGGAGCATGGGGAATGCATCCGAACCCAGATCAGGTGCGGGGTGTGGGCCTGTCAGCACGTGATTCAATCCCCATCCCGCCAGCAGGGCGCCGGCAAAGCTGAGACAGGCCAATAGGAAGCAGCGCAACAGCATCGAATACGCCAGGATGAAAGGGGACGAAGCCCCGGCGACGGCTGGCCGCCGGGACAGAGGGCTACTGCACGCCTGCGGGCAGGTTGTTGTAGTAGTCGCATGCGTCCCCATCGGAATGCCTTTCCGAGAGAACGGCCTTTGCAAGCAGCCTTGCTCCCTGTCCGATGATGAATCGGATGGTCGCGATGGGGATGCCTCCGCTTACCATTTCAATTTCATTGAGCGAAAGTTCGCGCATGTTCGGCATTCTCCTGTCGATGGCCATTGGCCGGAAGAGCCGAGTCTGTCGCCGGGTTGTCCGAGCTGTCGATTAACTTTGAGCCTCCGGTGCTCAAAGTTCGTGTTCTCACGAGAGTGGTATGCATCGATGACTGCCACGGCGCCCTGCGGCGATTTCTCGCCTGGCCTTTGGTCGACTCAACTGCCAGCGTGACAAGAAGGCTCAAGCGCCCGCAGGCATGTCAAGAATCCGCCCCCGCGCATCCACCACGAATCGCGCGCGGCGGCCGCCGTGGTAGAAGCCGACGCGCCAGGTGCCTTCGTCCTCGCCGGTGCCGCGCTCGCACAGCACGGTGATTTTTCCGGCGTCCATCAGTTGCCGGAACACCGCTACGTCCAGGTGCAGTCCGCGTGCGACGGTGGCGCCGTCCAGTTCGATCGGCGCGTGGCGGCGGGTGGGGTGGAAGGACAGCGGCAGGGTGGTCATGGTGCAACTCCGGGCGGGCACAGTGTCGCCCGCCGGGGCGGCCGGTTGCCTTGACCTGCATCAAGCGGCGGATCAGCCGTGTTTCGGGCGTGCCTGCGGGAACCGCCGCGCGTTTGCGGCATCGTCTTCGTCGCGGTGGCGCACGCCGACGCCATGCGTGTACACCAGGGTTCCGCCCAGCCAGCCGGTGGCGCACAGGGCGAGGAATCCGGCGATGCTCAGGGCCAGGGCGAGCGTATCGGGCGCGTGCAGCGTTTTGCCGTGCAGGCGCAACATCAGGCTGGCGGTGTAGCTGCTCCAGGTGATGAGCGCCATCAGCAGGTGGCGGTTGGCGACGCGCAGGGCCGGGCTGTCGTTGGGAATCTTCATCAGTTCGACGAAGCCCGCCGCCATCGTGGCAAGCGCGCTGACCGCGCCGATCAGCAGCAGGCCACCGGCGGATCGCCAGGCCGGCTCGCCCCACCATCGGCTGCCGATGTCGGCGAGCGTCGCCAGCGTCCAGCAGGCGATGGGGAAGTGGACCAGCGCGGGATGGAGCGGATGCTTCATATCGCCAGTACGGCGCTCAGCAGGGTGAGGAAGCCGGCGACGGCGACGCCGGCATGCACGAATACCACCGCCTTGGGCGCGAGCCGCCCGCGCAGGTGGATCGAGGCCAGGAAGAATCCGCCCAGCGCGGCCAGGACGAGGATGGCGAGCGCGGCGGTCGCGCGCGCGGGCGCTTCGCCGCGCACGACGGTGAGCGCCAGCAGGATCAGTCCGCTGGCGCCGAGCAGCGCATGCAGGATGGAAATCGCCCACGGCGCAAGCTGGCCACGCAGCACGCGGCTGGCCAGGAACAGGCCGCCGGCGGCGGCGATGGCGAAAACGATCAGGGCGGTGGTCAGCATGGTGTTGTCCCTTCAGGTGGCGGGTGGGTGATCGGAGGGTTCGCGGCGGGGAGAAGGTCCCGGCGGCGACGCTTCCAGCCGCTTCAGCACCTCGTCGGTCATGCGGTCGCAGCGGGAACCGAGGAAGGGAAAGGCATCGGTGAGCGTCGTCGCCAGGGTGTCCTGCAGGGCCGCGCGCAATTGCCGGCGCGCGCGGTGCAATCGCGTCTTCACGGTTTCCTCGCGCAGATCGAGCGCGGCGGCGGTTTCCTCCACGGTGCATTCCTCGATCTCGCGCAGCACGAACACGATCCGGAACGGTTCGGGCAGATCGTCGATGGCGTGTTCGACCAGCGCGCGGATCTGCGCGCGGGTGGCGGCCGCCGCGGGATCTTCGTGGCCGAACCGGGAAGGAAACACCAGCACCCGATCCTCGTGCTGCGCCGCTTCGATCTGCGCCACGTCCACGGTGGCGCGGCGCTGGCGCAGGCGGCCGTAGGCGGCGTTGAGCACGATGCGGGTCAGCCAGGTCGGCAGCGAGGCTTCGCCGCGGAAGCCGTCGATTTTTTCGTAGGCGTGCACGTAGGCCTCCTGGACCACGTCCTCGGCTTCGGCGTCGTCGCCGACCACGCCGCGCGCGACCCGGAACAGGCGCTGGTTGCAGCGCCGCATGATCTGGCGGAAGGCGTCGCGGTCGCCGTGCCGGACCCAACCGACCAGGGTGGCATCGTCCATCGCGGCGTAGTCGCGGGCCAGCGGGGTTTGAACGGGACTCATGACCTCTCCTCTCTTACCCATCGGATGCACGAGGGGCGGCGAGGTTCCCGCGGGGCGGCATCGGGGAATCACGGCCACGGCGGGCGCCGGCGCCATTCTGCGCCCGCGCGGTGGACGGTGGCGTGTGGGGGCGGAGGAGGCGCGCGAGTGGGCGCGGCTCGTCTTTGGAGGCGGCGTGACGCCGCCTCCGCCCGCCTGTCAGGCATCACGCCCGCGGTCGACCGGTGCCCGCGCACGGGATCCGGCCATGCTCGCGAACACGCCGTCACGCCGCACCCAGGCGTGGTACAGCGCCGCCGACAGATGCAGCAGCACGGTGGCGAACAGCAGGCGCGCGCCCCAGCCGTGCGCGTCGCGCAGCCAGGCGTAGACCGCGGGATCCGGCGCCAGCAGCGGCGGCAACTGCACGCCGCCGAACAGCACGATGGGATAATTGCCCGCCGACAGCATGGCCCAGCCGATCAGCGGCATCGCCAGCATCAGCGCATACAGCAGCCAGTGCGACGCCAGCGCCGCGGCGGCCTGCCAGCGGGGAAGATCGGCGGGCAGCGGCGGCGGACGATGGCGCAGGCGATGGACGAGCCGCCAGATCGCCAGCACCAGGATCGCCGCGCCCAGCGGACGATGCAGCGCGATCAGCCACGGCCGCTGCGAGACCGAAGCCACCATCGCCACGCCGATGAACAGCATCGCCAGGATCATCAGCGCCATCAGCCAGTGCAGCAGGCGGGCGATGGAATCGAAGGAGAAAGGGGAACGGTTCATCGCACACCTCCGTCGGCGGTGGCGTCCGGTGCCTGGCCGCGGCTGATTTCCCGCTCGCGGCGGTTGAACGATTGCGAGTACACCGCCGAGCGCGCGGCCAGGATCGGATCGTCCGATCCGCGGATGCCGGTCGGCAGGATCAGCGGGTCGTAGTTGATGTCGCGGCAGGCGCCGCTGGCCTGCGGTTGCGCGGCGGTCAGCGACAGTGTGCCGGCGACGACTCGCGGACGCGACGCAGGCCAGGGTTGCGAGGGATCGTCCACCGGGTCGCCGGGCGCGGCGAGGGTGAGGACCAGATCCCATCGCAGCGGACCCTGCGCCAGTCGCCGCGCCAGATCCCCGGCGAGGAAATCGGCGTCGGCCTGTTCCCGTTGCCGCGGGCTCAACGGCGCGAACGGCAGGTGCGGACGCATCGACCAGCGCACCGCGCGCTCGCGGCCGTCCTCGGCGACGAGGTTGAACGTGTTGATGCCGTTGTACTGCGTGTTGCCCCAACTGTCGGACCACGGCGCCGACCTGGCCCAGGACTGGAACCGGCGCGCCTCCGGATGGCGTTCGAGGAACGCCGCCATGCGCGCGGGATCCGGTTTGCCGGTCGCCGGATCCGGGCGCGAGGCGAGCGTCTGCGCGTGGAAGCCTTCCGGCGTGGCGACCACGAAGAACGGGAAGCTGTTCATCGCCATGCGCCATTGTTGGCCGTCGTCGGTGCGCAGCAGCAGCGCCATGCTGCGCACGCGCGCCTGCGCGTCGGCGCCGTGCGGATCGCCGCCGCCGATGGACAGCCGGCCCAGCACCGGCGTTTCCGCCTGGCGGAACACCCGCGCCGAGGACAGCGCGGCCGCCTGGCCGGAACTGCGGAACACCCCGGTCACGCAGACGCCCTTGGCGTGGGCGCGGCGGAAACCCGGATGCGGCGGTCCGTTGGCTTCGATGGCGTCGGTCATCGCGGGCGCGGTCAGGCGGGTGGCGCCGCCCAGCCAGCCGGCGGTCCAGGCGAACGCCGCCGCCAGCGCCGCGGCGATCACGCCGATGCCGAGCAGCGGCCACCCGCGGCGGGCGGGGGTGGGGGAGGGCGGGGGAGCGGACATCGGGAGACTCCTGGTGGCGGGACGAGGATCAGACGCCGGGCACGGGCGGTTTATTCCCGCCATTCCGTCCGCGCGGCGATGGAATAATCCGGGCGCGGGAAGCGTCTTGCTCCCGGACCTGTTACGACCCGATGACGATGGATGCCAGCGACGACGCGCGCCTGAGCGCGCTCCTGCCCCGGTTGCGACGTTTCGCCCGCTCGCTGGCCGGCGATGCCGCGGACGATATCGTGCAGTCCGCGCTGGAACGCGCCCTGCGCCGCTGGGATTCGCGGCGCGACGATGATGCGTTGCAGGCGTGGTTGTTCGCCATCGTCTATCGCCAGTTCGCCACCGAGCACCGGCGCGCGCGGCGCTGGCAGCGGGTGCTGGAACTGTTCGGCGCCGAGCCGGTGGAACCGTCGCCTTCGCCCGAGCGCATCCACGAGGGACAGGCGATGCTCGCCGCGTTCGCACGCCTGTCGCCGGATCAGCGCGCGCTGCTGTTGCTGGTGAGCGTGGAAGGTTTCAGTTACCGCGAGGCGGCCGACATGCTCGGCCTGCCCATCGGCACGGTGATGTCGCGATTGTCGCGCGCACGCGAAAAACTGCGCGCGCTGGGCGATGCGGGCACGCCGCCGCCGCGCACCCTGAGGGTACTCAAATGAACCACTGGTCTCCCACCGAAGAAGAACTGCACGCCTACATCGACGGGCGCCTGGCGGCCGAACGCCATGAGGCGGTGCGGCATTGGTTGCAGGCGCATCCCGGCGAGGCGGCCCGGATCGAGGCGTGGAAACGCGATGCGGAAGCCTTGCGCGCGGGCTGGGCGCGGGATCTCGAGCAGGCCGTGCCCGCCGCGCTCCAGCCGGATCGCGTGCGTGCCCGGTTGCGCCGGCGTCGCCGTGATCGGCTGGGCGTGGCGGCCGGCTTTCTGCTCGCGCTGGGCGTGGGCGGCATGGCGGGCTGGCAATGGCGCGATGCGCGCCTGGCGAGCGAGCAGTTGCCGATGGCCGACGCGGTCGCCGCATATCGCCTGTTCGCCAGCGACACCGGCCGGACCGCCGGCGACATCGCGCCTGATGCGCTGCGGACCTGGCTGCGCACGCATTTCGGCGCGGCCGGCGACGTGCCGGATCTGGGCGCGCAGGGTTTCCGCCTGCAGAGCGGGCGCCTGCTGTCCACGCCGGAAGGCGCGGCGGCCATGCTGGTCTATGAAGACGCGGAGGGCGCGCGCATCGGGCTGTACCTGCGGCCGCGCACGCCGCGCAACGGCACCGGCGAGCGCCGCGACGGCCGCCTGCTGGCGCAGTACTGGGCCGAAGGCGACACCGCGTTCGCGCTGGTCGGCCCCGCCACGCAGGCGAGGATGCGCGAGATCGCGCCGCTGCTGCGCGGCGGTTGATCGCGGCATCGGCGGACGCCGGTGCGTGTGCGGTGGCGATGGATGCCGGAGGAACGCGCGCGGTCTTTCGCGTGGGGCGGCGCGCGCGGCGCGCGCGTCATGCGGGGCGTGCATGTCCAGCACGCACGCGCGACGATGGTTACCTGGAAGTGCGTACTTGTGCGGTGCCGGCGGCGTTCCCAACAATGCGCCATCCCCACCGTGTGCGGCGATGCCGCCCTGCAGGCTGCTTCCATGGCCCATGTGCTCCACGTCAGCGCGTCTCCCGGCGGCGATGATTCCCGCTCGCGTGCGCTCGCCCACGCCTTCCTCGATGCGTGGCGGCAGGCGCATCCCGCACACACGCACGAAGCGGTGGACGTGTGGGACCTGGATCTGCCGGAATTCGACGCGTCGATGATCGCGGCCAAGTTCGCGGTGCTGCGCGCGCGGAACGCCACGCCCGCGCAACAGGCGCAGTGGGAACGCGCCGTGCGGGTCTCGCGGCAGTTCAACCGCGCCGACGTCTATGTGTTCAGCGTGCCGATGTGGAACTACGGATTGCCGTACCGGCTCAAGCACTACATCGACATCGTGACCCTGCCCGGGCAGAACTGGCGCTGGTCGCGCGCGGAAGGCTATCAGCCGCTGCTGGGCGGCAAGCGCGCGTTCCTGATGTATTCCAGCGCGGGGGATTTCGCCGAGGGCGCGATCACCCGGTACGAGGATTACCAGAAGCCCTACCTGCGCCAGTGGCTGCGCTTTCTCGGCATCGATACCGCCGGCGAAGTCGCGCTGGCGCCCACGCTGACGGATCCGGAACGGCTGGCGCGGGTGCGCGAGGACGCCATCGCCCAGGCCAGGGTGCTTGCGGCCCGGTCGTGAACCGGGCGCAAGCGGGTGACGCTTCGTCTATTCCTCTTCCTCGTCCGCGCCCGGTTCCTGATCGCGCCGGGGATCGGGTTGCGGATTCTGGCCTTCGCGGCCGCCTTCCGGTCGAGTCTGCTGATTGGCGTTCATGGCTTGGTTCCGTCGATGCGCGGCGGTTTGCGCGCGAGGAAAACGCTGCGCCGGGCGCCATGAAAATCCCGTGATCCGCGCACGCCCGCCGCATCATGTTCTCGTAACCGCTGGCTGCTTACGGTGCCCGGGTCCCTCAAGCGTGGAGGAATCCCGATGATCATCGAAGAGATCATGACCCGCGACGTGGCCACCATCCGGCCGGAACAGTCGCTGCTGGAAGCCGCCGAGCTGATGCGCAGCCGCGACGTGGGCAGCCTGCCGGTGCACGAGAACGATCGCCTGATCGGCATGATCACCGACCGCGACATCGTCGTGCGCGGGTTGACCGACAACGACATCGGCGGCAAGACCGTGCGCGACGTCATGTCCGAGGAAGTGATGTACTGCCGCGCCGGCGATCAGGTGGAATCGGTGGCGACCAACATGGCGGATCTGGAAATGCGCCGCCTGCCGGTGGTGGACGAGAACAAGCGCCTGGTCGGCATCGTCTCGCTCGCCAACATGATGCACTCCAAGCGCACCGCGGCCCAGACGATGGGACGCGGCGTGGCCACGCCGCACTGACGGCGATCAGTCGCGCATCGCGCGCAGCACGCTTTCCAGCGGGTAGGCCATCGCCTCCTGATCCGGGCCCGCGGGCGCCAGTTCCGCGCGGGCGGCGGCCCGCAGGAATGCCCGGGTGACCTCGTAGCCGCCGCCGGCGGGGGCGACGTACGGACCGAAGCGATCGTCCAGGCCCGCGCGCGCCAGCAGATCGTCGAATGCCAGCACCCGCAACAGCAGGGAGTTGCGCTGGTCGTCATCCAGTCCCCAGCGTTCGATCCGCCGGACGAGCCGGGCGCGGGCCGCCTCGACACCGGCGCACGTCGCGCCGGCCGGGTCCGGCGCGGCACGCAGCGCGTCGCGGAATATCGCCAGCGCCTCGTCCAGGCGTCCGGGCGGGACGGGCGGCAGGCGGCGGCGCAGGGCGGCGCCGCTCATGGTCCTGCGGCAAAGGGCGGACCGGGTTTCATTGCATGCACCACCATGCGCCCAGCACGAGGGCCAGCAGCGAGGCCAGCGCGAGCAGGCTGAGGGCGATGGAACGGACATTGCGCAGGCTGTGAGGCATCGGGCAGGTTCCAGGAAGGAAGCTGCACGGAGGCTCCGGGGTCACGGCCAGTCGCGCCGAGTGCCCGGTGAGCGTACCGCGGGGTGCGTGAAGGCGGGGCCCGTCCATCGGGCGGCAGCGCCCGCCCCGGACACCAAAGCGTCATATTGGCTTCCTAAGATGGCCCGAGGCAGGTATCGAACCTTGGGTCCACAGAAGGTCAAACGCACCGGAAAGGTGGCCGTCGGTCCTGCCCTGGTCCTCTCGGGAGTACTGGCGATGGCGGCGGCTACGGCGACGTCGGCGCAGGGACGTGTTGCGCCATGTGACGAGGCGAAAGGAGAACGCGACGCCATCGCGGGCGCGGTTCCGGCAGCGTGCGCGGCACCCGTCTTCGATTTCGACATCGGCCCGCAGGCGCTGGACGGCGCCATCGACGCCTTCGGCGCGGCGACCGGACAGTCGGTCCTCTACGACAGCAGCCTCACCGCCGGCATCGCTTCGGCGGGCGTGCGCGGGCGCTGGAATGCCGCCGAAGCACTGGATCGGATCCTGGCCGGCAGCGGCCTGCGGGTTCGCCGGGTAGGCAAGGGCGCACTGATCCTCACCCGCGATGCCGACGCCGGGCCTGCCGCGCCGGCGCGCGATCCCGCCTGGTACTACGGCGCCCTCCAGCGGCGCCTGGGCGAGGCCTTCTGCCGCCGTCCCGAACTGGCCGAAGGACGGCATCGCCTCGCCCTGCAACTGTGGTTCGCGGCCGATGGCCGGGCCATCCGCTCGCGCCTGCTGGAATCCACCGGCGACGCCGCGGTGGACGCGTCGGTGCAGGCGGCGATGGATGATCTGGATCTGGGTGCGCCGGTGCCCGCGCAGGTGGAGCAGCCGTTCACCCTGTTGGTGCTGCCGCGCGCGGCCGGTTACGCGTGGGCATGCGCGGCGCCCGGGGCGGCGCGATGAACGCGGTGGGCGTGGCGGCCGGACTGCAGCAGTTCCTGGTCCTGCAATACCAGGAACTCAAGCGGCGCCTGGCGATGCGGCTGGGTTCGGACGAAGCCGCCAGCGACGCGCTGCAGGAAACCTGGCTGCGGCTGTCCACGCGGCGCGTGGCCGACACCGTGGCCGATCCCTGGCATTACCTCTTCCGCATGGCCATGAATGCGTCGGTGGATCTGCGCCGCTCGGCCAGCCGGCAACTGAGCGCGCGCGAAGTGGACGATCTGCTGGAAGTGGCCGATCCCTCGCCCGGTCCGGCCGAATCGGCGGGCGCGCGCGCGGAACTGGAAGCGCTGGTGCGGGTGATGCGCGAATTGCCGGAACGGCGCAGGAACATCCTGCTGGCGGTGCGGGTGGAGCAGTCGACCCAGCCGGAAGTGGCGCGCCGCATGGGCATTTCCCTGCGCCTGGTGGAACTGGAGCTGCAGAAGGCCCAGGCCTACTGCGCGGCCCGGTTGGGCCGTTGACGCGCGCGGCAACCGGCGGCCCGGATGCATCCGGGGAGCGCCGCCATGCGGGATTGGCCGGCGAAATCGGTCTATGGTCTGACGGGTCCCGGCCATCCCGGCCGGAATGCGCCGCCGGAGGCGGGCAGCACGCGGCATGACATTCCGCAACGACGACAACCAGACGCGCGCGCTCCGGCGCGAAGCCGATGCCTGGGTACGCCTGCTCGCCTCGGGCCGGGCGACCGAGGACGATGCACGCGCGTTGCAGCGCTGGCGCGCGCAGGGACCGGCGCACCGTGCCGCGTTCGAGGACGCCAAGCGCCTGTGGCGCGATTTCGGGCCGGCCGGCGAACGCCTGATGGCGGAATCGGCGGCGGCCGCGCGGAAACGGCCGATGAGCCGCCGCGCGTTCCTCGGCGGCATGGCCGCGGCCGCGTCGGTGGCCGGCGTCGCGGTGTTGGCCGAACATCCGCTGCTCGGTGCGTGGGCGCCGGTGTCGGAATGGGGTGCGGATTACCGCACCGCCACCGGCGAGCAACGGACCGTGCGCCTGGACGAAGGCATCGTGCTGGCGATGAACACCCGCACCAGCGTCGCCCTGGATCGCCGGCAAGGCCGCGTCGATGGCCTGACCCTGTTGGCGGGCGAAGCCGCCATCGATGCGATGACCAAGGCGGGCGGGCATTTCCAGGTCGTGTCCGGCGCCGGCCGGATCGTCGCGGAGCTGCCGGCGCGGCTGGAGGTGCGCAGGCTGGAGGATCGCACCTGCGTGACCTGCCTGCGCGGCCGGGTCACGGTGCGGGTGGGCGACCAGCAGCGCACGCTCGCCGCGCGCTACCAGGTGGATTACACCGGCGCGGAACTGGCCGCGGTGCGCGCGATCGAACCGGGCGTGGTGTCGGCGTGGCGCGAGGGCGTGATCGTGTTCCGCGATACGCCGTTGCCCGAGGCGATCGCCGAAATCAACCGCTATCGGCGCGGACGGGTGGTGTTGATGGACGCCGCGCTGGAAGGACGCTCGGTGAGCGGGCGTTTCCCGATCCGGCAGATGGATCTGGTGATCGCGCAGATCCAGCAGGCGTTCTCGGTGGACGTCACCACGCTGCCCGGCGACATCGTGCTGCTGGGCTGACGCGCCACGCGCGCGCATCCGGAGCGCTCCGCGCGGCACGCCTTCCGCGGGTGCCGCTTCATCCCGGATTTGCGGGTTCGCCGGACCGGAAGCGTCGTGAAGAAGGAGACCGCCAGGTGGCGCGTGCCACCGTCCCTTCCCCGATGGAGCGTCCGCAGTGCCCAAGCCCGCGATTGCCCACTCCCGACCCGCGTTCCGCACACACCCGCTGGCGCGGGCGATCGGCCTGCTGCTCGTCGCCGGCGCCGGCCTCGACGCCGCACACGCGCAACAGGCGTTCAGCCAGGCCTGGTTCGCCAACAAGGCGGCGGTGCAGAGCGCGGTCGGCACGTCCGGACGCCTGCCCAACGGCGCGCCCGCGCCGCTGCGCCCGACCGGGCCGCAGGTGCAATCGCAGGCCGCGCGCGATCGCCTGCAGCAATCCATCGCCAACCTCAACAGCGCCGCCCAGGCCATCGCGCTGCGCCAGGCGCTGCAACAGCAGGCGCGGCAGGCCGCGCAGGGACGTCCTTCGGACGTGCCCGACGGACTGGGCGAAGGCGGGTTGAAGGTCGACGATGACGCGCTCACCCGCGGCTGGCACAACGCCAAGGATCCCACCCAGCAGGTCGCCGACGGCAAGACCACGGTCACCATCACCCAGACCGGCGAGAAGGCGATCCTCAACTGGGAAACCTTCAACGTCGGCCGCAACACCACGGTCAAGTACGACCAACAGGCGGACTGGGCGGTGCTCAACCGGGTGAACGATCCACTGGCGCGACCGTCGCAGATCCAGGGACGGATCGACGGCGCCGGCACGGTACTCGTCCTCAACCGCAATGGCGTCGTGTTCGATGGCAGCTCGCAGGTCAACGTACGCAACCTGGTGGCGGCCGCCGCGCGGATGAGCGACGAGCAGTTCCTCGGGCACGGCCTGTACGGCGCCAACGGCGCCGCCAGCTTCACCGATGCCGGCGGCGCGGTGCAGGTGGAGGCCGGCGCGCTGATCCGCACCCACGAACCGCAGAGCGTCACCCAGGGTGGCGGCTACGTGCTGCTGCTGGGCAACGAGGTCGCCAACGAGGGCGAGATCGTCACCCGCAAGGGGCAGGCGCAACTGGCGGCCGGCGACAGTTTCATCATCCGCAAGGGCGCGGGCACCGAAGGCAACCAGGCCGCGACCACGCGCGGCAACGAAGTGGCCGCCGTGCGCGCCGCGGAGTCCGCATCCACCGGCAAGGTCGTCAACGCCGGCCTGATCCAGGCGCGCGAGGGCGACATCACCCTCACCGGCCACGACGTCCGCCAGGAAGGCGTCGCGGTGGCGACCACCACCGTCAACACGCGCGGCACCGTCCACCTGTTGAACGCGGCCAGCGACGCGGAAGGCAGGGTGACGCTGGGCAAGGACGCACTGACCGCGGTGCTGCTGGAGGACGACGGCAAGACCACCGCGCTGGACAGCCAGCGCGATGCGCTGATCGCCGAATCGGCGAAGCTGGACGCACTGAGGATGGAGACCGATCCGGGCGCGTTCGACAATTACTCGCGCCTGTCCGATCGCCGCGATCAATCGCGGGTGGAGATCGTGTCCGGCGGCGATGTGGACTTCCAGGACGCGTCGCTGACGCTGGCGACCGGCGGGCAGATCGCGGTCACCGCCGGCGATCGCGTCCAGGCCGATGCCGGCGCGCAACTGGACGTGTCCGGCGCGGTCGGCGTCCAGGTGGCGATGGAGACCAATACGGTCCAGGTCAACGTGCAGGGCAACGAGCTGCGCGATTCGCCGCACAACCGCGACGGCGGCGCGTTGCAGAACGGCACGGTCTGGGTGGATCGGCGCGATCTGATCCGGGTGCCGGCCGGCACCGGCGGCTATGCCTCCGATCGCTGGTACGCCGCCGGCGGCCTGCTGGAAGTGAGCGGCTGGCTCAACAACCAGGGCCACGGCATCGGCGAATGGGCGGCGCAGGGCGGGACGATCATCCTGGGCGGGCAGGAAGTGGTGACCCGCGCGGGTTCGCGGATCAATCTGTCCGGCGGCGCGCTGGACGTGCAGACCGGCTACGTCCAGCAGACCTGGCTGCGCGGCGCCGATGGCCGCCTGTACACCCTGCAGGATGCGCCCGCCGGGCTGGCCTATGCGGGCATCTACCAGGGTTACGAAGTCGATCACGAACGCTGGGGCGTGCAGGACAGTTACTTCAACCCGGTCATCGCGCCGCGGCAGCGGCTGGAGAGCGGCTACACGGTCGGCCGCGACGCCGGCCGGCTGATCGTCGACGCGCCCACCGCGGTACTGGAAGGCGATCTCCAGGCGACGGTGTTCACCGGCGAACGCCAGACCCGCGCGCGCGACGCCACGGACGGTTACCGGCAGGCGCAGACCGCGGTGGCGCAGGCGGGCGAGCTGATCGTCGGGCGGGTGAATGCGCGCGGCTTCGACGCGCCGCACGCCAGCCGCATCGCGGTCGGCGATTTCGACGATGTCGCGACCGGCGACGCGGACGCCGCGTTGCCGGAGGAGCGCATCGGCACCGTGCTGCTGGACGCCGGGCGGCTGAACCGCAGCGGCCTGGGCGGATTGACCCTGGCCAGCGCGGACACCATCCACATCGATGCCGATCTGGCGCTGGCCGACGGCGGCGCGCTGGATCTGTCGGCGGCGGAAATCGCCATCAACGCCGATGTCACCGCGCGCAGCGGCAGCGTGAAAGCCGACAACGTGGTCCAGGTGGCGACGCCGTCCGAACCGGCCGACGCCTTCCTGCTGCGCGAGGACGGCAGCGCGGGCTTCACCCTCGGCACCGGCGCGACGCTGGATCTGTCGGGCACCTGGCACAACGCGCTGGCCGATGGCGCCGGCGCGGTCTCGCTGGCGCACATCGACGGCGGCAATCTGTCGGTGCGGATGGTGGCCGGCTCCGTGCATCTGGAACAGGATAGCCGGGTCGATCTGCGTTCGGGCGCGGCCCTGCACGCCGACGGCCGTTTGAGCGGTGGCCGCGGCGGCGATCTGACCCTGATCGCGAACGACGATCGCGTCGCGCCCGTCGGCAGCGGCGCGCTCGATCGGCCGGGGCGCACGCTGGTGCTGGACGGCGACATCCTGGCCGCCGGCGTGGCCGGTGGCGGCACGCTGACCCTGCAGGCGCCCGGACCGGTGGTGTTCGGCTCGGACGCGGTGCTCGAAAGCGGTGTGCTGGACGCGGGCACGCGCCTGCCCGCCGACGTGGTGCTGGGCGAAGCGGTGACGATTGCCGCCGGCGGGCGCCTGCCGGTCGATGCCTCCGCGTCGGTCACCACGGCGGTGCCGGATCGGCCGCTGCCGGAAGTGACGGTGGATATCAGCACGCAGCCGGAAGTGGTGCTGGCCGGCGAGTGGACGGTGCCCGAAAACGTGTGGGTGAATGCCGACGGCAACTGGGTCACCGGCGGCACCGTGCTCGCCGCCGGTACGCGCATGCAGTTCCTGGGCAACACGAAACTTCCGGCGGGCACGGTGTTGCCGTCGTCGGCGTTCCCCCAGGGGCTCGTGGTGTATCCGTACACGCTGGCGATGCAGGCCGGCGAGATCGCGCCGGTCGCGGTGACCGTGCCGGCGGGTGAGGTGATTCCGCGCGGCACCTGGTTCGATCAGGCGATCACGTTCGATCCCGCGCTGAAGCTCGACGCCGGGCTGCTGCGCAGCGGTTTCGGCGACTACCGCATCGGCAGCCGCGCCGGCCTGGTGGTCTCGGAAGGCACGGAACTGGCCGCGGAAATGCCGCTGCTGCGTCCGTTCGCCGATGCGCAGACGCGCGCTTCGGGCAGCGCCCTGTCCGAGGTGCTGGAAGCGTGGACGCCGCCGGTGGTGGCGGAGGATCCGGCCAATGCCCGCCTGCACCTGCGCGCGGGCGCGGATCTGTCGCTGCACGGCGCCTCGCTCGAGGTCGGCGAGGGTGCGCACATCGGCGTCGATCCCGGCCATCGGTTGCACCTGTCGGCCGCGCGCCAGCTGGTGATGGATGGGGCCCTCACCGCGCCGGGCGGGGAAATCTCGCTGCTGAGCGCGCCGATCGGCGCGGTCGGCGAACTCGCGGCGGGCGGCACCGGCGTATCGCTGTGGGTGGGCGATCATGCGGTGCTCGACGCCGCCGGCCGCGCCTGGACCGCGAAGGACGCGGCGGGGCGGCGCTACGGACTGGCGCAGGACGGCGGCGCGATCCGCATCGGCCTGCAGAATTACGGCACCGACGTGAAGGACGTGCCCGACGCCACGCGCGCGATGGTGGTGATCCGCGAAGGCGCGGTGCTCGATGCGTCCGGCGCGTCGGCCACGATCGATCTGGCGGAAGGACTGCCGGCGTTCGCGCGCCCGATCACCGTGGCCGGCGATGGCGGCCTGATCCAGTTGGGCTCCCAGGCCGGCATCCTCAACGACGGCGAACTGCGCGCGTTCGCGGGCGGCGCGAGCGCGGCCGGTGGCCGATTGAACCTGGTGCTGGAGAACCGCGAAGGCAACGCGCATGAAGGCGTGCGGACCCTGACCGTGAGCCAGGCGCGCGTGGGCAGCGGATTGGCCGGCGAGGCCGCGGCGGGCGACGCGTTCGCGCCGGAGGCGTATCTCGGCGCGCGGATCAGCGCCGGACAGATCGAAGCCGGCGGATTCGGCACGCTGGATCTGTGGAGCCGCGACGTGATCGCCTTCGAAGGCGATGTCGATCTGGCGCTGGACCAGCAGCTGGCGCTGCGCCGCGGCCTGCTTTCGGTCGCCGAAGACACGCCGGAAGCCCGGGTGTCGCTGTCGGCCCCGCACGTACTGCTGATGGGCAAGGTCGACATCCCGGCGACGATGCCGGGCGTTCCCAGGCCCGGGCTGCTCAATACGCGCGGCAGCGCGTATCGCGACTATGCCGCGGGGTCGCGCAACGACGCGACGCTGGCCATCCAGGCAGACCTGATCGACGTGCGCGACGCGGTGCAGTTCGGCGGCTCCGGCCAGGTCTTCCTGGAAACCGCGCCGGGAAGCTGGACTCCCGAGGCCGTGGATCGCTTCGGTTTCGATCAGGTCAGCCTGGTCAGCCGGGGCGATCTGCGTTTCGGCGACGGCCTGCTGTATACGGGCGGCGATCTGACCCTTACCGCCCGCCAGATCTATCCGACCACCCATGCCAGCGCCGAGGTGGCGGCCGGCGTCAGTTTCGACAACACCGGCGCGCACTTCGACCCGGAGCGCACGCTGGCCATCCGCGGGCTGGGCGAAGCGCCCGATGCACCGTTCTCGGTATTCGGATCGCTCGCGCTGCGCGCGGCCAACATCGATCAGGGCGGCGTGGTGCGCGCGCCGCTGGGCCGCATCGTGCTGGGCACAACGCCGGATCCCGAAACCTTCCTGGTCGATCAGGCTTTCCACGTGCTGCTGCGCGAAGGCAGCCTGACCTCCACCAGCGCGGCCGGCCTGCGCATGCCCTACGGTGGCACCGCCGACGGGCTGCGCTATCTGCACAACGGTGAAGCGGTGGCGTTCGACGACATCGCCGCGCTCGGCGGTGACGGCAAGCAGGTGGTCGATTCGATCGAGCGCGGCGTGCTGATGGGCCAGGTCACGCTCACCGCCGAGACCGGTGCGGTGATCGACGTGTCCGGTGGCGGCGAGTTGACCGGCGCCGGTTTCTTCTCCGGGCGCGGCGGCTCGGTCGACATCCTGCGCACGCCGCTGGCCAATGCCAACCCGGCGAACGCCTTCAGCGATCCCGATGCCGAGGTCTACGCCATCGTGCCGTCGATGCCGGGCCAGTACGCGCCGGTGTCGCCCGACGCCGGTGCGGGTGCGCCGCGGATCGGCCAGCAGATCACCCTGACTGAAGCGGTCGGCGGACTGCCGGCGGGCACCTACACGCTGATGCCCTCGACCTATGCGCTGCTGCCGGGTGCGTTCCGGGTGGAACTGGCCGCCGGCGCGGGCCGCGAGGCCGCCGCGGTGGCCATGCCGGGCGGCATCTTCCGCGCCGGTGCCTACCTGGGCACCGCCAACACCGGCGTGCGCGACGTCCTGCCGACCACGGTGACCTTGATGTCCGGCGAGACGGTGCGCCGGTTCTCGCAATACAACGAAACCAGCTACGCCGACTTCGCCATCGCCGAGGCCGCGCGTTTCGGCCTGCGCCGCCCGCGCCTGGAGCGCGATGCGCAGAGCCTGCACCTGGATTTCGCCCGTGCGGCCGGCGAAGCGATGGATTTCAAGGGCCAGGTGCGGATGGCCGGCGAGGACGACGGCGCCGACGGCAACCTGTTCCTCAGTTCGCTCGGCGCACTGGAAATCAAGACCGCCGACCAGGCCGCGAGCGAGGGCTTCTCCGCGATCAACAGCGAGGATCTGGCAGGCATCCAGGCGGGCGTCCTGACCGTGGGCGGCACTTTCTCCCTGATCGAAGCGGTGGCCAGTTCCAGCCAGGGCAACCGTGCGCTCGGTCCGCGCGTGGTGTTCGAGAGCGGCCAGCACACGGTGGCGGTGCGCGAGGGCGCGCACCTGCAGGCGGACCAGATTTTCCTGACCAGCGGCGAGGAAGTGCGGGTGGAAGGCGGCGCCACGCTGGAAGCGCGCGCCACCGACCATCCGCTGCTGGATTCCCGCCGCGGCTACCTGTTTTCCGACAGCATCAACGATCAGTTCCTCACCGCCGGTGCGGTGCTGGCGGTATCCGCCGGCGACGTGCGCTTCAGTCCGCCCACCGGCGCGAATGCGGAGCAGGGTCCGAACGCCATCCACATCGGCGACGGCGCGGCGCTGCGGTCGCCGGGCACGCTCGCGTTCTCGACCAACGGCGACCTGGCGCTGGGCGATGCGGAATACCACGCGCGCTATTTCGCGCTCACCGCGCCGAGCCTGCACATCGGCACCGAAGCGGCCTTCGCGCGCGCCGACGCGGCCGGTGCCATCGGTGACGGCGTGCGGCTGTCGCAGGCGCTGCTGGAACGCCTGGTGCATCCGGCGGCCGGACAGCAGGCGGTGGAACGCGTTTCGCTGAGCGCCGGCCAGGCGATCAATCTGCTCGGCGACGTCGATTTCGATCTCGGCCGCGCCAGCGGCGACGCCACGACCCAGTTGTGGCTGGAGACGCCGGCGCTGTACGGCTGGGGCGAAGCCGACGAAACCGCCCGGATCGCGGCCGGCACGGTGGTCTGGAACGGCGTGTCCAATGGACTCGGCACGCCGGCGAATCCCCATACCAGTGCCGCGCCCGGCGCGGTGCTGCCGGATGGTCCGGGAACCGGCGCCGGCCGCTTGAGCATCGAGGCCGGACGCATCGAATTCGGCTACGCGCCGTATGCGCGCCCGCAGGATCAGGTGGCGCTGGATCGGTTGGCGCTGGGTTTCGCGGCGGTGGATCTGCGCGCGAGCGAACGCATCACCGCCAATCATCGCGGTACCTTGTCGGTGTTCGCCTCCGGCACCGACGCCGACAGCTATGCCGGTGGCGAGCTGCATCTGTCCACGCCGGTGCTGACCGGGGCGGCCGGATCGTTCATGGCCTATCGCGCGGGCGGTACGCTGACGGTGGATGCGCCGGACGATGCGCCGGCCCACGATCCCGCGCGCTTCGGCGAACTGGGCGCGGAGGTGCGCCTGTCCGGGCAGCGCGTGGACGTCGACACCGCGGTGGCGCTGCCGAGCGGCCGGCTGGTGCTGGAGGCAGAACACGACATCCGCCTGGGCGATCGGGCCACGCTCGATCTGGCCGGCCGCACGCTGGCCTTCTTCGATGCGCAGCGGCAGAGCTGGGGCGGCGATCTGGTGATGGAGGCGAAAAACGGCGCCATCGTGCAGGCGGCCGGTTCGACGATCGATGTGTCCGCGCCGGGCAACGATGCCGGCACGGTGCGGATCACCGCCACCGGAACCGGCGGCACGGTGACGCTGGACGGCGGCCTGCGCGGCACCGGCGGCGCGGGCCACCTGGACGGCGGATTCGAGGTGCGCGCGCATGCGCTGCCGGACTTCGCCGGCCTGAATGGCCGCCTCAACGCGGGCGGCTTCTTCGAGGCGCGCGGCTTCTCGATCGACACCGGCAATCTGGTGATCGGCGATGGGGTACGCGCGCACCAGGTATCGATTGCGGCCAATGGCGGCAGCCTCACCGTGAACGGGCGCATCGACGCCAGCGGCGCGCGGCCCGGCGGGATCCGCCTGGCCGCGCGCGACGATCTGGTGCTGGCTTCGACCGCAATGCTCGACGCGCACGGCACGCAACTGCAGGTCGATGGTCGCGGCGACGTGATCGAGGCGGCGAACCGCGGCCAGGTCGAACTCACCAGCGCGGCCGGCCGGGTGTCGCTGGAGGACGGCGCGCGCATCGATCTGCGCTCGCCCGATGGCATCGCCCGCGGCCAGTTGGACATCAACGCGCCGCGGGTGGGCGCCGACGACGTGGCGGTGGACGCCGCGGGCGGCGTGGACGTGCGCGGCGCGGCGGGCATCGCGGTCAACGCGTTCCGCGATTACGTCGCCGAGGACGGCACCGTGGATCAGGCGCGCCTGGACGCCATCCACGCCGACAGCACGGCGTTCATGGATGCGGCGCTCGGCAACGCCGCGCTCGCCGCGCGCCTGCAGGGCCTGTCCGCCTACGGCGAGGCGTTCCACCTGCGCCCCGGCGTGGAAATCCGCAGCGGTGCCGTCAGTGGCGATCTGACGGTGCAGGGCGACATCGATTTTTCCGGCTACCGCTACGGACCCGACGCGGATCCGGCGCTGCGCGGCAGCGGCGAACCGGGCGTGGTGGTGTTGCGCGCCAGCGGCGATCTGGAGGTCAAGGGCAGCCTCACCGACGGCTTCGCGCCGCCGCCGGCCACGCCGGACGACGATGGCTTCTCGCGCGTGGAGATGCTGCTGGCCGGCGGCCAGGCGACGGCGGAAGAATTCACGTTCGAAGCGCCCTTCAATGCGGATTTCGGCGATTACTGGTACGTGTTCCCGGGCGCGATGACCGGCCTGGATCTGCCCTACGTGGAATCGGGCTGGGTCACCGACGGATTCGGCAGCTATTACGGGCCGGGCGATCAGATTCCCGGATTCCTCTACGGCACCATCACGGTCGGTGCCGGTACCCGCCTGGTCGCGATGGATCCGGCCAACGCCGACATCGCGCTGCTGGAAACCGTCGATCGCCGCAACTGGGCGGCGGCGCCGATGCTGGCCGCGGGCATGCAGTCGTGGTCGATGCGGCTGGTCGGCGGCGCGGATCTCGCGGCGGCCGACAGCCGCACGCTGGCCGCCGCTTCGCGCCTGGACGGACGCGGCAATGTCATCCTCGACGGCCCCGGCAAGGTCGGCCCGTCGCGCCAGCAGTCGGCGCTGTCGGTCATCCGCACCGGCACCGGGAGTCTGGACGTGCTGGCCGGCGGCGACTACGTGCAGAAGTCGCTGTTCGGCGTGTACACCGCCGGCACCCAGGTCGCGGGCACGGAAGCCTGGGATCAGGAACGCGCGCGCCTGGCCGATGGCACCGTGCTGGGCATCGGCAACGAAGCCTATGAGGCCACGCTGGATGCGCGCCGGATGTACTTCACCACCGGCGGCGGCGATCTGCGCCTGTCCGCGCAGGGTGACGTGCGCGGCTTCACCGAAATCGGGCAGAACACCAGTGCCGACATCGGCAACTGGTTGTGGCGCCAAGGTGGCGAGGAACTGGGACAACCCGTCGCGTGGGGCGTGAACTTCGGCCAGTACGTGTACAACCCGAACTCGTTCGCGCTGGAGTTCGCCGGTTTCGCCGGCATCGGCAGCCTCGGCGGCGGCAATGTCAGCGTGAGCGCGGGAGGCGACATGGGGTCGACCGTGGACAGCGCGATGTCGCCGGCCAGCAATGACGCCTTGTCGATCGTGGTGGGATCCAGCGGGCGCGTCGATGCGCAGGGACGCATCCGCCAGGACGGTGGCGGGCGATTGAACGTGCAGGCGGGCGGCCGCATCAACACCGGCCTGAACGACCCCGCCACGACGCTCATTGGAGGGCCGGTCACCGGGCTGGTGGCCAACCAGCGTGGCGACGCCAGCGTGCGCGCGGGCGCGATCGGGCAGTCGCTGGTCAATGGCCACGGCATCAACCGGAGCGGCGATCCGCGCGCCCCGGATGTCCAGATGCCTTCGGCCTATGTCGACTACTCGCCGCTGGCGCTGGCCGTCGGCGATGGCCGGATGCGGGTGGAAACGCGCGGCGGCCTGCAGGTGGCGACCGGCCTGGATTTCGGTCGCGTGGCACTCACCGGTGGCGCTACCCGCGTCGAGGGCGCGGAAGCGGGCGCCGACAGCGCCATCAGCAGTTTCAGCCTGTGGACGCCGGCCAGCGGTCTGGACCTGTTCGCCGCCGGTGGCGATCTGATCCGGTCGGACATAAGCGCTGGTTCGGGTTCGATTCAATACGATGCCGGCCACTTCACCGCGACCGCGGCGGCCGGATCGGTCGTGCTGGACGGCCAGTTGCTGCTGGCGCCTTCGTCGCGCGGCACGCTGGAACTGCTGGCGCGTGAGCATGTCCTCGGCAAGGCGGCGATGTCGAGCGCGTCGCCGGACGACATGGCGACACCGGAACGCCCGCTGTGGGTGCAGGGCGCGCTCGAAACCGTGGGCAGCGGCACGGGGACCGTGCTGAGCAACCTCGGCGCGGACGTGGAGCCGACCACGCTGGGAGACGACGTGGTCGGCGGTTACAGCAACGTACAAGGCGCGCGACTGTTCGCGTTCGGGCCGGATACCGCCAGCGATCTCCATCGCGGCCAGGCACCCTCGTTCCGGATCCACGCGGTGACCGGCGACATCGACGCCGACATCGGACGCATCCACCGCAGCCTGGACGGCACCCGCCATTACTACCTCGCGGCGGGACCGGTGCAACTGCGCGCCGGACGCGACATCCTGGCCGGCAGCCACGTGCTGCTCAACAACGATGCCAACGAAGTTTCGCGGGTGCGTGCGGGCCGCGACATCCTCAACACCAGTTTCCGCATCGCCGGGCCGGGCCTGCTGGACGTGGCGGCCGGTCGCAACATCTACCAGACGTCCGCCGACGGAATGGACGTGATCGTGCCGGATCAGAATCTCGGCGTGTTCCGCAGCCTCGGCCCGGTGATCGCCGGCGACACCCGGCCGGGCGCCGGCATCGTGCTGTCGGCCGGCATGGGCGCGGCGGGTCCGGATCTCGACGGTTTCGCCGCGCGTTATCTGGATCCGGCCAACCTGGCCGATCCGTCGCGGCCGTTGGCGGATCAGCCGGACAAGGTGGTCCGCACCTACGAGCGCGAACTGGTGGCGTGGCTGCGCGAACGGTTCGGTTACGGCGGCGATGACGGCGGCGCGCTGGCGTGGTTCCAGGCGTTGCCTGCGGAACAGCGCGGCATCTTCCTGCGCCAGGTCTACTTCGAGGAACTGCGCCTGGCCGGACGCGAGTACAACGATCCCGACAGCCGCCGCTTCCAGAGTTACCTGCGCGGCCGCGACGCGATCGCACGCTTCCTGCCGGGCATGGCCGAAGGCGACGATCCCGGCGCCTACCAGGGCTCGATCGTGTTCAGCGAAGCCGCCGGCGCGCACACCGATTTCGGCGGCGACATCCAGATCCTGGCGCCGGGCGGCGGACTGACCCTGGGCGCGGAGGGCGTCGCGCCGCCGCCGTCCACCGGCCTGCTGACCCAGGGCAGCGGCGACATCGAGGTGTTCACCCGCGACAGCGTGCTGCTGGGGCTGTCGCGCGTGTTCACCACCTTCGGCGGCGGCATCACGTTGTGGTCGGCGCGCGGCGACATCAACGCCGGCCGCGGCGCCAAGACCACGGTGGTGTACACACCGCCCCGCGTGGTCTACGACGATCTCGGCAACGTCGTCCTGTCGCCGCAGGTGCCCAGTGCCGGCGCCGGCATCGCGACCCTGAACCCGATCCCCGAGGTGCCGCCGGGCGACATCGATCTGATCGCGCCGCTCGGCACCATCGATGCGGGCGAAGCCGGCATCCGGGTGTCCGGCAACGTCAACCTGGCGGCGTTGCAGGTGGTCAATGGCGACAACGTCCAGGTCCAGGGCGAAGCGAGCGGACTGCCCACGGTGGCCGCGGTGAACGTGGCCGCGCTCAGCACCGCCAGCGCGGCGGCGACCCACGCGGTGCAGGCCGCGCAGGAAACCGTACGCCGGCAGGCGGGACGGGCGCGGCCTTCGATCATCAGCGTGCAGGTGCTGGGTTTCGGCGACAGTCCCAGCGGAAGCGCCACGCCTTCGCCGGGCGTGCCCGCCTCGGCGGTCACCCGCGCCGGCGGTTACGACCCGGGCAGCGCGTTCCAGGTGCTGGGCAACGGCGAGCTGGGCGACGCGCAACGCGCGCGGCTCACCAGCGCCGAGCGCGTTCGGCTCGATCAACCCTGATCGGATCCCGGTTCACGGGCGTCAGGGACGATGCCCGCCATTCCGGTCCCGCGCTTCCGGAGGCGTCGTGCATCGCCGCGCGCGATGCGCTGCCAGGGCGCGGCCCGCGTCGCGGTGTATCGAATGTCACGGAGAAGGAGACAGATGCAGATGGACAGGCACATACAGGGGGCGTCATGAATGATGCGTTCGTAAGCGTCTACGAGTTCCGCAAACGGCTGGAGCAGCACATGCTGCATGCCCGGCATCCGATGGTGGTGTCGCACGGCGGCATGCCGATCGGATATTTCATTCCCGCCCGGGTCTGGCACGACCGCGCGACGGTGGAAGTGTTCAACGAACTGGTGTCCGCGATCCTGGAGATGAGCGGCTTCGACGAAAAGGACGTCAAGGAAGCCATCGAAGCGTATTCCTCGGCGAACGCGGAAGTGACCCGCGAGCGGATGCTGCGGCACCTGGCGCGCGTGCATCCGGAAGCCGCCGCGCCGCGTGGCGGCAACGTTGCGAAACGGTGACGGCGGGTTCACCGGAACGACACCGTAGTTTCTTCGCGCGGGAACAATGCCGGCGCAGTCTGGAACCGTCGCCCGCGATCGCGGGCGGCAGGCAACCGCGGGCGAATCCGCCGCGCGGTTCTTTCCTTCCCGCCCTGGTGATCCTTCCAAAGGAGTTCCCGTTATGCGTCGTACAACGTTCCTGCGCGTCCGCCCGCTCGCCGTCGTCGCATTCGCCGCGATGACCGCCGCCGGTTCCGCCGGCGCCGCCGATCTGTTCGGTGGCGGCGCCACTTTCCCGGTGCAGTCGTACGTGGGTGATGACTTCCTCACCACCGTGCCGGTCCGTGCGCGCCTGTCCCGCAACACCACCAACGCGGTGACCACCGCTCCGATCGCCACCCTCACGCCGCCGAACACGGTGTTCGCCCGCTTCTCCGCCGGCACCGGCCACAAGATTTCCTACTGCCAGACCGGCAGCGGCACCGGCAAGACCGTGCTGCTGGGCGTGGGTTCGGTGATCAACGCCAACGGCGAGTGCGGCAGCTACCAGTCCGGTACCAGCCCGGCCGGCTTCAGCGGCACCGCCGCCGCGCCGAACTACATCGGCACCGATTCGCCGATCAGCCAGGCCGACGTGACCAGCTTCAACGGCGGCCCGCGCGCGGCCCGCGAACTGTGGCAGATTCCGACCCTGGCCGGCGCCATCGCGCTGCCGAACCATGCGGCGCTGGGCTTCACCAATCTGACCACCGATGACGTGTGCCGGATCTTCTCGGCGCGCGTGACCAACTGGTCGGGCATCGCCGGTTCGGGTTCGACCGCGCCGATCCACGTCGTGTACCGCTCGGACAACAGCGGCACCAGCTTCGCCTTCACCAGCTACCTGGCCACCGCCTGCAACGGCCGGCTGGGAATCCCCGCCGACTACTTCAAGCCCAACCAGAACTTCGCCGCGGCGGTGCCCGCGACCGGTTCGGCGGCGCCGCTGTACGCCTCCTCGGCGGCCGTGTCCGGCAATCCGGGCGTGGTGACCGCCGCCATCTCCACCGCCGCCTCGATCGGTTATGCCGACTATCCGGAAGTGGCCGCGCAGGGCGCCGAGTTCCCGACCGTCAACAGCGCCAGCCCGGCCGCGCTGCCGGCGTCCATCAGCATCACCCCGCCGCTGTCGGGCCAGGTGCTCAACGCCAGCAATACGCCGGTGCCGGTGACCGGCCTGGCCAATCCGGCCTGCCTGCGCCTGATCAACCCGAGCACGGTGCCGGCCGGCGTGACCTATCCGATCCTGGCGTACACCTACCTGGCGGGCTATCGCAACAGCAACGGCGCCAACGTCACCGCGCTGCGCGATCTGCTGGGTTATTTCCTGTCCACGCAGACCAACCGTCCCGCGCCGCCGGCCGGTTTCGCCTACCTGGACGGCAGCGCCGCGTACCGCACGTCGGTGCAGAACACGATCACCACCTGCGTCCTTTGACCCATGCAATCGGACGGCGCCGGCGTGCCGGCGCGTCCACTCCGCGGCGGGGAAGGATTTCCCCGCCGCTTCCTTGGGCGAAACGAATCGAGGAACCACTCATGCGATCCAACAGCGCAAGAAATGCGATCCGCAACACCACGGCGATGCTGCTGGCGCTGGCCGCCTGCGCGATCGCGGGCCAGGTGTTCGCGCAGCAGAACGACGATCCGGAACACTGCGCCACCATCACCCACTATCCTGGGGCGGTGACCGTGGTGGGCAAGGCGTGGGGCAATGCCACGCAGGGCGACTTCCGCGCCTGCAGCACCACCTACCGGTGCGATGCCAATGCCCGATCGGTCGAAGTGTTCGGCGTGGGATACAGCAGCCACAAGGAAGGCGTGATCGCGACGGAGAATTACGCCGTGTCCGTCGATGGCGCCGAAGCCATCCTCGCCAGTTGCGAAGCCATCAGCAAGGATCCGGGCAAGGTCCGTTCCTGCGTGGCGGAGAAACAGCGCTTCCAGACGCCGGCCGCGGTTGCGGGCCAGGCGAGCTGCTCGGTGGTGGTCGGCGCGCCGGCGCGCGGCTGGACCGCCGCATCGGCGACCTGTTTCTGCGAAGGCTGAGCCGGCGCGGCCCCCGCCGCGGCGACCACGCGTCCGTTTCCTTTTCGTCCCTGGCCGGCGCTTGCCGCGCCGGGGATTTTTTTTTCGACGCACGGATGCGGCGCGCGCTGTGCGGGATGAACGCCCGCGCGGAACGGCGCGGCCGAATATGACAGCACCGTCATAAAAATGTTTGCGGCTCCGCGCGGCGGCATCCGTCTAGAAAGGGAAGAGACGCGGGATGCGCTGCCGGCGCGTTCCTCCGGGCCATTTTCTTTCGGGTGAACAATCGATGCTGGGATCAAGAGCAGCCTCCACGCTCGCGCTGCGGATCGCGTGCGCGCTGATGGCCACCGCGACCGCGCAGGCACAGGACGCGTCGCCCGCCGCGCCGGCGCAGGCCGGCGCCGCGCCGCCCGCGCAGCGGGTGAACATCAACGAGTACCGGGTGCGCGGCAACAGCGTGCTGGACGCGCGCGCGATCGAGCAGGCGGTGAGTCCGTACCTGGGCCCGGGCCGGACGCTGGCCGACGTGGAGGCGGCGCGCGCGGCGCTGCAGGCGGCCTACGAGCAGCGCGGCTACCAGTCGGTGTACGTGGATCTGCCCGAGCAGCAGGTCAGCGGCGGCGTGGTGCTGCTGCGGGTGACCCAGACGCGGGTCGGCGCGGTGAACGTGGTCGGCGCGCGCCATCACGATCCCGAGCGCCTGCGTGCGGCGGTGCCGGCGCTGGCACCGGGGCAGGTGCCGGACTTCACCCGCGCGCAGGCCGAACTGGCCGCGCTCAACCGCACGCCGCGCCGGCAGGTGGTGCCGCTGGTCAAGGCCGGCGCGGCCGAAGGCACGATGGACGTGGATCTGAAGGTGGAAGACCGCTCGCCGTGGCGGTTTTCCGCCACGCTCAACAACGATCACAGCGTGGACACCACGCCGCTGCGCAGCATCCTGACCGTGGGCCACGACAACCTGTGGCAGCGCGAGCACAGCGCCTCGCTGACCTGGTTCGCCGCGCCGGAGGACGTGGACGAGGCCAGCGTGTGGTCCGGCTCCTACCGCCTGCCGCTGGGCGGGCCGGACTGGGAGCTGGAGTTCTCCGGCTACCGATCCGACAGCAACGTGCTTTCCAGTGGTTCCACCCAGGTGACGGGCAAGGGCCATTCGGTGGGCGCCCGGCTCAGCCACACCTTGCCGATGGATGGCCCGTGGTGGCACCAGTTCGCGCTGGGGATCGACTTCAAGGACATGGACGAGGCGGTGGCGCTGACGGGCATGGCGGCCGATTTCGCACCCCTGAAGTACGCGCCGCTGACGCTGGCCTACAGCGGCTTCCGGCAGGGCGAGCGGCATCAGTTCGCGCTCGGGCTGCAGGCGGTGTTCGGCGCGCGCAGCCTGCTGGGCTACGGCAGCGACGCGGCGCGGTTCGACTGGAAGCGCGCCTACGCCGACGCCAGTTTCTTCGCCCTCAAGGCCGATGTCAGCGACACCTTGACCCTGGACAGCGGCGCGCAGTGGTTCGTGAAGGTGGCCGCGCAGTTGACCGATCAGCCGCTGGTATCGGGCGAGCAGTTCGCCGCCGGCGGCATGTACACCACGCGCGGCTACCGCTCGGCCGAGGCGATCGGCGATTACGGCGCGATGTTCACGCTGGAGTGGCGCAGTGCGCCGGTGGCGCGCTGGGGACTGCGGGACTGGCGCTTCCACGGTTATCTGGACGGCGCCTGGCTTGGCCTGCGGCGGCCGCTGCCCGAGCAGGACGCGGAAGCCTCGCTGGCGGCGCTGGGCGTGGGCACCAGCTTCCAGGTCACCGAGCACTTCAACGTGCGGCTGGACTACGGCCACACCCTGCTGGACGGCCCCACCACCACCCGCGGCGCCGATCGCCTGCACCTGAGCGTCGGTGCCAGCTACTGACGCCCTTTCCCGTTCTTTTCCGGAGATTCGTCCATGCAACGCGTTCTTTCCCTGTTGTTGATGCTCCTGGGCTTGTCCCTGCTGGGAACGGCCCGGGCCGAGACCGGCTGGTGGCAGGCCGACTGGAAATACCGCAAGCCCATCACCGTGGACGCCGGCCCGCAGGGCGCGGCGCTGGGCGCCGCCGCCGGGCGCATGCCGGTGCTCATCCGCCTGCACGCGGGCAACTTCGCCTTCGACGGGGTGGGCGAGGGCGGCAAGGACCTGCGCTTCATCGCCGCCGACGGCCACACGGTGCTCAACCACCAGATCGAGCAGTACGACGCCGAACGCGGCATGGCGCTGATCTGGGTGGACGTGCCGGCGGTCAACGCCAGCGCCCAGACCCTGTGGATGTACTACGGCAACCCGAAGGCACCGGCCGCGGGCAATGGCCAACTGGTGTTCGACCCGGACTACACGGCGGTGTACCACTTCGCCGGATCGGGCGCGGCCGCGCAGGACACCACCGCCTACGCCAACCACGCCACCGGCGAGCTGGTCCCGCTGGAGGCGGCGGTCATCGGCCGCGGCGCCCGGCTCGCCGGCACGCCGTTGCAGGTGCCGGCTTCGGCCTCGCTGGCGGTGCCGGCCGGCGGCACGCTGAGTTTTTCGGCCTGGGTCCGGCCCGAACAGGCCGGACCGGCGCAGGCGGTGTACGCGCGCCGCGACGCCGGGCACGTGCTGCTGCTGGGCGTGGACAACGGCGTGCCGTACGTGCAGGTCGATCAGGCCCGCAGCGCGCCGGTGCCGGCGCTGGCGGCTGGCGAATGGAGCCACCTGGCCTTCACCGCCGACGCGTCCGGGGTAGTGCTGTACGTGGGCGGACGCGAGGCCGCGCGGCTGGCCACGCCGCTGCCGGCGCTGGGCGGGCCGGCGTGGATCGGCGCCGATCCGCTGGCCGCCGACGAAGCCGCGCCGGTGCCGGCGGCCCAGCCGTTCGCGGGCGCGGTGGACGAGGTGCGCCTGTCCAAGGTCGCCCGCCCGGCCGGCCTGTTGCAGGCCGAGGCGCTGTCGCAGGGCGCGGCCTCGCGCCTGACCTCTTTCGGCGAGGACGAGCAGAACGCGGGCGTGAGCCATTTCGGCTTCATCCTGAAGTCGATGCCGGTGGACGCCTGGGTGGTGGTCCTGGTGCTGGCGGCCATGCTCGTGCTGTCCTGGACGCTCATGTTCAGCAAGGGCCGCTACTTCGGCACCGTGGCCCGGGCCAACGCGGCGTTCTCGCGCCGGTACCAGCAGGTCGCCGGCCAGCCGGTGGCCGCGTTGCAGGATCTGCAGCGCCAGGGCGTGCTGGAGGCGGACATTCCCGGGTCCTCCAGCCTGTGGCGGCTGTACACCATCGCCATGGCTGAATTGAAGGGGCGCCAGGCCCACGCGCACGGGCTGGGCGCGGCCGCGCTGGCGGCCATCCGCGCGGCGATGGACGCGGAGGTCATCCGCGAGACCGAACGCATGGGCCGGCGCATGAACTGGCTGTCCACCACCATCGAAGGCGCGCCCTACGTGGGCCTGTTCGGCACCGTCATCGGCATCATGCTGGTGTTCGCGGTGGCGGCGATGGCCGGTGCGGTGGACATCAACTCGGTGGCCCCGGGCATGGCCGCGGCGCTGCTGTGCACGGCCGCCGGCCTCGGCGTCGCGATTCCGGCGCTGTTCGGCTACAACTGGCTGGCCGCGCGCTCCGAAGCGATCGCCGCGGACATGGCGGTGTTCGTGGACGAGTTCAGCGCCCGCCTGGCCGAGGAGTTCGACGCCGCCGGCGCCACCGTCGCGGCGCCGGCGCTGCACCCGGTGCGGGCCTGAGGACGCGCCATGGCCGCCAAGCGATTCGGCGTCAAAAAGCGCGAGAAGGGCATCAACGTCACGCCCTTCGTGGACGTGCTGCTGGTGGTACTGGTCATCTTCATCCTGACCAGCAACGCGACCATCCCGGGCATCGAGGTGAACCTGCCCAAGGCCAGCGCGTCGGTGGCGCTGGAGAAGCCGCAGACCAAGGCCATCACGGTCGACGACAGCGGGCAGATTTTCCTGGACGCCTACCCGGTGAGCCTGGCCGAACTGGAGCAGCGCCTGCGCACCGAGCAGGCGGTCAATCCGGACATGCCGGTCATCGTGCGCGGCGACGCGCAGGTCCAGTACGCCCGCGTGGTGGAAGTGCTGGATCTGCTGCGCAAGCTGGAACTGAGCCAGGTCGGCCTGGTCACCGGCAAGGTGCCGGGGTGAGCGCATGACCGCCCCGGCCCGAAATCCCACCGCCCCGCGCCGCTGGCCGGCGGTCGCCGGCGTGCTGGGCGCGGTGGCGGTGCTGGCGTTGCTGGCCGGGTGGCTGCTGGGCGATACCGCCAGCACCCGGCGTCCGGTGACGCCGGTACCGATGCTGGCCTTGCCGCCGCCCCCGCCGCCGCCGCCGGAACCGGAGCCCGAGCCCGAACCGGAAGTGGAACCGGAAGAGGTCATGCCCGAACCGGAGCCGCTGGACGAGGCGCCCCGGCCCACCGAAGAAGCGCCCGCCCCGGACACCGCCGACCCGGTGACCATGAACGCCGACGCCCAGGCCGGCAGCGACAGTTTCGGCATCCAGTCCGGCAGCGGCGGCGGCATGAGCGGCGCCGGCCCCGGCGGCGCCGGCAACGCCGCGTATGGCCGCTACCTGGGCTACGTGCTGCAGCAGGCGGTGGCCCGCGACGAACGCCTGCGCCCGCTGGCCTTCCAGTTGACCCTGCACGTCTGGCTCGACCCCGCCGGCACGGTCAGCCGGGTCGAACTGGTGCGTGGCAGCGGCAACCCCGACGCCGACCAGGCCGTGCTGGAAGCCATCCGCGCCGTCGGCCGCCTGGACGAACGCCCGCCGCCGTCGCTGGCCTTCCCCGCCCGCGTGCTGGTGCAAGGCCGGCGCCCGGCCGGTTGAGCCGCCCGTACCCGCCTTTTTCCTCCGAGGACTTCCGTGAGCATCCCCATGACCCGTTCAACCTCCTCCCGCGTCCGGCCGCTGCTGTCCCTGGCCGCCGGCATCGGCCTGGCGCTGGTCCTGTCCGGCGCCCAGGCGCAGGACGCCCCGGCCGCCGACAGCACGATGATGAAGCTCATCCGCGGCCTCATCGACAGCGGCGCGCTCACCCCCGAAGTGGGCCAGGCGCTGCTGGACGAAGCCCGCCGCGAAGCGGCCGCGCACGCCCCCGCCGCGGCCGGCCCCGGGCTCGAGCCGGGCGACGTGCGCGTGCCCTACATTCCGCAGACCGTGCGCGACGGCATCCGCGAGGAGGTCAAGGCCGAAGTATTGGCCCAGGCCAAGGCCGAACGCTGGGCCGCGCCGGAAGCAGTGCCCGAATGGACCCAGCGCGTGCAGGTGGCCGGCGACGTGCGCGTGCGCAACGAGTCGCGCCTGTTCTCCGAACGCAACAGCAACATCGAGACCGACTGGGCGCGCATCAACGCCGGCGACGGCTACGACATCAATCCCAACACCCACCTGGACCTGCCGCCGCTGCGCAACACCCGCCAGGACCGCACCAATTCCTGGCGCATCCGCGCCCGCCTGGGCGTGCTGGCCCAACTGGGCGAACACACCCGCGCCGGCGTGCGCCTGGCCACCGGCAACGACACCAGCCCGGTCTCCACCACCCAGACCCTGGGCGGCGGCCTGGCCAAGAAGGATGCCTGGCTGGACCAGGCCTGGCTGGCCTGGTCGCCGCTGCCGGGCCTGGACATCACCGGCGGACGCTTCGCCAATCCCTACCGCTCCACCGACATCCTGTTCTCCAACGATCTCAACTTCGACGGCATCGCCTTCCAGTACCGCCGCCCCGGCCAGGATCTGGACTGGTTCGCCACGCTGGGCCTGAGTCCGCTGGAGTATTCGGCCGACAATTTCCCCGCCACCAGCCAGGACAAACAGGACAGCCGCGACAAGTGGCTCAACGGCCTGCAGGTGGGCGCGGACTGGCGCTTCGGCCAGGACCAGCGCCTGCGCGCGGCGCTGGCCTACTACCAGTTCCGCAACGTTTCCGGGCAGTACTCCGAGCCCTGCGCCCTGTACGCCGGCGCGCAGGCGTGCAGCACCGACGGCACCCGCCCGGCGTTCATGCAGAAGGGCAACACGCTCATGCTCCTGCGCAACATCGCGCTGGACCCGCTGGATCCGGCCAACACGCCGCTGCCGCAGTACGTGGGCCTGGCCGCCGAATTCAGGCTGGTGGACGTGAACCTGGGCTGGGAAGGCCCGGCCTTCGCCGGCCACCGCCTGCGCCTGGACGGCCACTGGCTCAAGAACACCGCCTACGACCCGCAGGCGATGTGGACCCGTGCCCACGGCGGCATCGTCACCAACCTGACCACGCCGGATGACGCCACGCCCACCGCGGCCGACCTGGACAGCGGCGACACCGCCTGGCTGTTCCAGGCCACCTTCGGCGCGCTGGACCTGAAACGGCGCGGCGACTGGCACATCTGGCTGGGCTACAAGCACATCGAGCCGGACGCGCTGCCGGACGGCTTCAACGATTCCAACTTCCACCTGGGCGGCACCAACGCCAAGGGCTACACCCTGGGCGCGTCCTACGCCTTCGACCGCAACGTCTGGCTGACCGGGCGCTGGATGGCGGCCAAGGAAGTGCGCGGCGCGCCGCTGTCCATCGACGTGTTCCAGCTGGAGGTCAACGCCGGGTTCTGACCCGCGATCGGCGCGGGCGGGGCGACCGCCGCCCGCGGCGGCGCCGCCATGCGTCGGCGCGACGGCGCGCTTGCTACGCTGTGCCCTCCGGAAAAGCGGGAACGGACGATGGCATCGCCACGATGGAAAACGCAGGCGCGGTTCGTCGCCGCAGGGTTGTCGCCGTGGCTGCTGGCGGCCTGCGCGCATCCTGCCGCCGCACCCGCGGCGGCTTCGCCGCCGATGCCCGACTGGCTGCGCGCGCGCATCGCCATATACGAACGCCAGCCGGTGCGGCAGGCGCCCGGCACGATCTGGCGGATCACCCACCAGGGCGCACCGGCGTTCTACGTGGTCTCGCCCTGCTGCGATCAATTCAATCCGTTGCTCGATGCCGGCGGCAGGGAAATCTGCAGTCCGTCCGGCGGCTTCACCGGTGCCGGCGACGGCAAGTGCCCGCGGCCGATGGACCCGGGCACCGACGCGATCCGCCTCTGGGTCCATCCGCAGCAGCCGGATCCGCCCGCGACCCCGCCCGGGCTGGGCACGCCGTGAAGGGCGGGACTAAGATGGGCGACGATCGTTCCACTTCCGGATCCCGTCATGATCCAGGCGTTCCTGGCGTCCGTCCTGATCTTCGCCGCGGTGGTGGTGCTGCACGTCCAGCACAGCCGCGTCGGTGATCGGCTGCTGCAACGCTCCTTCGATGCACTGACCTTCCCGGCCGAAGCCGGGACGTTGCGCGTGGCCGACATCACCGTGGTCAAGCGGGTGACCCACGAGGTTTCGCGCCACAGCGATCACGCGCCGCTGGCGGCCTTCTGGTACTGCGTCGGTCCGGGGCCGAACTACTACGTCGCGGCGGCGCGCTACGTGCGCAACGGCTGGCGCGGCGGTCGCTACGACTGGGTCGTGCGGCGCCTGGATGCCGAGCGCATGCGCGGCGAACTGAGCAGCGACCGCGACGCCCTGCACGCGGCGTTCGGCGACCACGTGGAAGGCGTGCTGCGCGCCTGAGCGCGTTGTTCAGGCCGCCCGCGCCTCGCGGTGCTTGAGCACGCGATCGATCAATCCCCATTCGCGCGCTTCCTCCGCGCTCATGTAGTGATCGCGATCGAGCGTGCGCTCCACTTCGGCGTAACTGCGCCCGCAGTGTTCGGCGTACAGGCGGATCACCCGCTCCTTGGTTTTCCGCATTTCCTCCGCGTGGATGAAGATGTCCGAAGCCTGGCCCTGGAAGCCGCCCAGCGGCTGGTGCACGTGCAGGCTGGCGTTGGCCAGCGCCTTGCGTTCGCCGGGCTCGCCGGCCATGAGCAGGAACGATCCCATCGACCGGGCGGTGCCCATGCACAGGGTGTGCACCGGCGCCTTGATGTACTGCATGGTGTCGTACATCGCCAGGCCGGCGGTGATCAGCCCGCCCGGGGAATTGATGTACAGGTGGATGGGCTGATCCGGATTCTCCGCCTCCAGGAACAGCAACTGCGCACACACCAGCGCGGACACGCTGTCGTTGACCTCGCCGTTGAGGAAGATGATCCGTTCGCGCAGCAGGCGCGAATAGATGTCGAAGGAGCGCTCGCCCCGGCTCGACTGTTCGATGACCATGGGGACGAGCTGCATCGTTTCGCGCATGCGCGAACTCCTTTTCTTCGGAACGTGGACGGAACCGGGCGCGGCGTCAGGCCGCGCGCATCAGGCAGGGCGTGTCGTCGTTGGCGGCCACGGCGGTCGCGCGCCATGGCGCCGGTAGTGCATGGATGATCCGCAGCGTGCTGCCGCCTTCCGCATTCGGGCGCACCTGGAAGGTCACGACGCTTTCGAGGAACGGCGGTTCGTCGTCGCGCAGGCGGTAGCGGATCTCGCCATCCCCGCGCGCGGGCAGCGGCGCGCCGTCGGCCAGCGCGGCGTCGGGCAGCCACTGCTCGCGGAACGCGGGAATGCTGATCGCGCGCCAGACCCGGGACGGCGGCGCATCCAGTTCGTACTCGAGCACCAGATCGTCCGCGGCCGTTTCTTCGGTGGGGTCGGTCATTGATCCATGTCCTTCAGCAGCGCCTTCAGGGCATCGATCCGGGCCGGCCACCAGGCGCGGTACTTCGCCAGCCAGCGCGCGATCAGCGCCAGGCCGTCCGGATCGACTTCGTAGTTCATGAACCGGCCCTCGCGCTCCTCGCGCACGAGTCCGGCGTTGCGCAGCACGGCCAGGTGCTGGGACATCGCCGGCTGGCTGATGTCCAGGCCGTCGCGCAATGCGCTGGCGTTCATCCGCCCGGCCGCCAGCTTCTCGAAGATCGCGCGGCGGGTCGGGTCGGCCAGGGCCTTGAAGATGTCGTTCTCGACCATGCGCAACACATTAGCGATTACTTATGTGTTGCGCAAGTGCCTCCGGAAAAACGAACCCGGCGCGCTCAGAAGGTGACCTTCACCGAAGGCGCGCTGCGCGTGGCTTCGCCGTGGTACACGGCTTCGATGTTGTTGCCGTCCGGGTCCAGCGCGAACGCGCCGTAATAGCCCGGATGGTAGGGCCGCTCGCCTGGCGCGCCGTTGTCGCGGCCTCCGTGCGCGAGCGCGGCGCGATGGAACGCTTCCACCATCGCGCGATTCCGCGCCTGGAACGCCAGGTGATGGCGGCCGGTCAGTTCACCCTGCGCGGCCGGGCTGCTGGCGGTGGAGACGAACAGTTCGTCGGCCCAGAAATAATCGTCGCCGCTGCCGCCCATCGGAATCTCCAGGACGTCGAACACGGCCTGGTAGAAACGACGGCTGGCTTCCAGATCGCGCACCACCAGTTGCAGATGATCGATCAGGCGGCCGCGGTGGAGTTCGTTGGTTTCCATGGACGGCATTCCGGACGGGGCGTGGAGCGGTTTTATAGCATCCGCGGATGCGCCGCCGCTTCGCGATTCCTCACGGCCGGCGTGGCCGGAGCGAGATACGGCCAGGAGACTGCGATGACGCGCGGACGGATACCGGAAAACTGGCTGGCCCGGCTGCGCCTCTGCTGCCTGGAACTGCCGGCGGCGTACGAGGAAACCGCCTGGGCAGGAACGCGCTGGATGATCGGCAGGCGCAATTTCGCCCACGCGGTGATGATCGCGCAGGGCTGGCCGCCGGCATATGCGCGCGCCGCCGGCTCCCCGGGACCGCTGGTGGTGGTGACCTTCCGCGTGCCGATGTCCGAGGCCGGTGCGCTGCACTTCCGCCGCCGCCCGTACTTCAAGCCGGTCTGGTGGCCGGACATCGCCGGCATCGGCCTGGATGACGGCACCGATTGGGACACGGTCTCGATGCACCTGGCCACGAGCTATCGCCTGCTGGCGCCGAAAGGCCTGGTGCGCTGAGGAAGCGATGTCAGGGCGAGCGCAACATCGCTTCGATGCGGGCGCGCAGATCCGCCTGCATGTCCGCGCTGAAATCGTGGGCGGTGCCGGGATAGGCCACCAGATCGGCATCGAAGCCGCGGGCGCGCAGGGTCTCCACCGCCGCGCGGGTCGGGCCGATCGGCACGGTCGCGTCATCGCTGCCGTGCAGGGCATGCAGCACGGGACAGTCCGGCGCGCAGCCGGGACGCGCGGGCAGCCACTCCGGCAGCAGGCGTGCCGCGACCGGGAAGGCCGCGCGGAAACGATCGGGATGATCCAGCGCCAGCAGGAAGGCGAGATCGCCACCGTAGGACACGCCGGTGACGATGGTTTTTCCGTGTCCCGGGTAGCGCGCTTCCACCGCCCGGATGAAGTCGAACACGCGCTGTTCGCCGTCGCGGGTGAGGCTGGCCTGTTCGTCGGCGGATCGTTGGCCGTAACCCTGCGGAAACCAGGAATGTCCCTGCGGACGCGGATGCGGCCCCTGCGGCAGTACGATGCGCGCCGGCACCCGCAGATCGCCGAACGCCTCGACCAGCACTTCCGGGCGCGCGCCCGAGTAGTGCAGGGCGACGATGAGCGGCAGCGCCTGCGCGGGGTCGCCGCCGCCGGTCTCGAACACGAGATGGCGCAGGCCGCCGGTGTGTTCCTCGCGCGGCGCGGGTGCCTGCGCGAGCGCCATCGGCGCGACGGCAAGCAGCAGCAGGCAGATGAACAGGCGCATGGTGGACGACCCTCGCGAAAATGAATCGCCACGCTAGCGCCGGCGACGCATCGCGGCAACGTGCTTCACCGAGATTTGACCTGTTCGTCACCGCGCGGGGCGCACGGTGGAACCCCGCCGACCCCGCGCGCCGGTCCGGAGAGACACCATGAAGAGCGCGACCCGACACATGCTGCTGCTGGCCGGCCTGTTGTGCCTGTGGGCCAGCGCCTATTCGCTGGGACGCGCCAATGCCCACGCCGGCGCCATGCCGCACGCATCCGCGTCGCCGGCGGACGAAGCGCGTGCCCGCGCCGGGCGGAACGCTGCCGCGACGGAAGCATCCGGCCCGGGCATCGCGGCCCGCGGATCGGATCCGGATTTGTCTGCGCGGATGGAAGCGCCCGGGCCCGCGACACGCAACCATGCGCGTACCCGCGGCCCGATCGCGCAGGCACCGCCGCGTCCCCGCGCGCGGGCCGGCTAGCCGCCGATCAGGCGGCCCGGAGCTGCGCGACCTGCGCAAGCGCTTCGCGCATGGCCACATCGGCGCGCTCAGGGCTGATGCGCACGCCTTCAGCGCCCACCACCTCCAGCCGGGTGACACCCAGGAATCCGAAGAAGGCACGCAGATGGCTTTCCTGGTGTTCCAGCGCGGCCAGCGGGCTGTCCGGTCCGTAGAACCCGCCGCGCGAGGACGCGATGATGACGCGCTTGTCGCCCAGCAGGCCCTCGACGCCGTCGGGGCCGTAGCGGAAGGTCCTGCCAGGCACGGCGAGCGCGTCGAGCCAGGACTTGAGCTGGCTGGGAACGCCGAAGTTGTACATCGGCGCGCCGATGACGATGACCTGCGCGGCCAGGACTTCGTCCAGTGCCTCGGCCAACGCGCGCGCCGCCGGTGCCGACGCGACCGCGGGATCGGCGGACGTGGCGTCCGCGGAAAACTGCGGCAAGGGCGCGGCGGCGACGTCGCGATAGGCCACCCGTGCGCCGGGATTCCGGTCGCGCAGATGGGCTACGATGGCCGAGGACAACGAACGGGTGACGGACTGTTCGCCCTGGATGCTGGAATCGATATGCAGGATGTTCATGCGTGATGCCTCGAGTGGGGCGCATGAAACTATTGGCGTACCGCCATTCCTTCAAGAAGGATGCTTTTCAATACCCAGTATGCAAAACCAGACCGCCCCCTGCACCGAATCCTACGATGAAGTGGCGATTCTCAACGCCGAAATCCGCTCCGCGATCCAGTCGATCGGCGGCAAGTGGAAACTGGAAATCCTGTGGCTGCTCAGCCAGCGCATGCACCGTTTCAACGAACTCCGGCGCGCGATTCCCGGCGTCACCCAGCATATGCTCACCCAGCAGTTGCGCGAACTGGAAGCGGACGGACTGATCCATCGCACGGTGTATCCGGAAGTGCCGCCGCGGGTGGAGTACACGCTCGCCGATCACGCGCGCCGGCTGCGGCCGGTGTTCGACGCCGTGTTCGCGTGGGTGGCGAGCGGGAAGTCCGCGGAACGGAGCGGCTGACGGCGGCGCCGGCTATTGCCACGCCGAAATCCGCAGCCGCACCTTGCCGCGGATGCCAGGCACGCTGGGACGCCGGCTGCCGTCGGCGGCGACGGTATGGCTGTCGAACGGAATGGCGATCTCCACTTCCTCGCCGTTGATCTTCTTCGCGTCGATCTCGGTGTGCGCCGCGGCGACGCCGGCGTCCTGCCAGGCATAGCTGATCTTCCACTTGCCGCCGGGCTGCGCGGGCGGGGTCAGATCGAGGATCAGCGAATTGCGGAACAGGTAGCCACCCTCGTAGTGCTCGTTGATCCAGAGCTTGCGTTCGATCTCGTAGTCGGGCACGCGCACGCCCAGGGTCATGCCGTAGGACAGCGAACGGCGATCGGGATTGACCCGGGCGCGGTTGGCGAGGAACACGCTGGACAGGTAGTGCGACTTCTGCTGTTTCCACTCGGCCTGCGAGAAGCACGACACCGAGTCCTCCTCGGACATGCGCCGGGTGAGGTACCACAGCTTGCCGCGCGGCGACGCCAGCGCTTCGACCTGGTACAGCGCGTCGACCTGGCGGCCCTGGTCGACCGCCTTCTGCACCGGTTCCGGCAGGCGGATGTCGTCCACGTCCAGCCACACGTCCACGCGCACGTCGCCGAACAGGAAGCGGGCCAGGTTCTGGAACGCTTCCTCGCTGTTGACGATGCCGAAGAAGCCCGAGTGCGCGCGGTAGGCGAAGGCCTTGGCGCAGTACGCGCCCACCGAACCGTCCGCGTTCAATCCGCGCAGGGTGGCGTTCTTGATCAGCACCAGCCCGTCGCTGCCGTGGCCGACGAACGTGCGCGAAAGGCCGGCCGCGGTGGCGTAGTCCATCCGGTTGGTGCCGACCATGCAGAACACCCGCCGCGACGGAAAACGATCCTCCGGAATCAGATCCACCCGCTTGTGCTGCTTGAACGCGGCCTTGAGATCCAGGTATTCGGGCATCCGCTTGTCGCGATCGAAGTTGTTGATGTCGAAGGCGGAGAGCCATTGCGGCACGTTGACCCCGGCCACGTCGATGCCGTTGTGCGGGGTGGCGTAGGTGAACAGTTTGTCCACATACTTGCGCGCCTGCTTCGGGTCCAGCGCCGGATTCTGCAGGAACGCGCGGCAGACCAGCCCGCCCATCGAATGCGCGACGAGGTAGCAGCGGAAGTCGGCCGGCTTCACTTCGTTGTCGGGATTGCCGCAGATCAGATCGCGGGTCTTGACGATCAGATCGCCCAGCTCGCGCGCGAAGGTTTCGATCCGCGGCGTGCTGCCGGTGCCGAACAGGCCCGAGGCACTGTCGTAATAGCGGTGGATGATGATGGAGCGGCTGCCGAGCCGGTTGCGGGTCGGCTGGCCTTCGGCGTCGGTTTCCCACTCCGGATCCAGGATGTCGCGGCCATCCTCGTAGACATCCGAATAGCCGAATTCGGACATCAGCCGCACGATCGGCGATTCGAATACGTATTTGCGCGGCTTGCGTGAAGGGTCGGACACCGCGCGGTACACGGTCGATCCCAGGTTGAAGCCGCAGAAGGGATCGGCGGTGGTTTCGTCGATTTCGCCGCGGGTCATGGCATAACCGCGCACGTAGATGATCGGGTAATAGGGCGCTTCCATCTTGGCCATCGTGTACTCCTGCCGGCGGGGCAACCGTTGCGCGGGACAGCTTAGTCCCGTGGATGGCTACGGAACCGGACGCCGATCACGGCCAGGCCGGCCTCGGGCCTGCGCGGCCTCGTCGGCCAACCGCCGGCAGAACCCGGCGGTGGCATCGTCCATCGGGAAACAGGATTCGATGCGCAGTTCGTCCAGGGTCACGTCGCGCGGCGCGGCGAACACGGTGATGCTGGAGAAGAACCGCAGGCGCTGGCCGTCGCGTTCGAACATCGTGGTCAGCAGCGGCGCGGGCCGCAGGGCGGGATCGCGCCGGCGCCATGCCTGCGGCACGCCGGGGTGGGCGAGAATTTCCTCCAGCAGGCGTCGCGGCACCGGATCCGATGGATGCGCGGCAATCTCGTCGTGCAGGTGGCGGACGAGATCGCCGGCCACCTCTTCCCAGTTGACCAGCGCCGCGCGCAGGTCGGCCGGATCGAACACGTGCCGCAGCATGTTGGCGTGCGGGCTGGCACGGCCTCCCAGCAGGAAGCCGTTGACGCGCGCGGCGGCGGCGTTGGCCTGGACGATGTCCCAGTGCCGGTTGATCACGAAGGCCGGGTACGGCTCCTGCTGCGCGAGGATGAAGTCGACCGCACGCTGGATGCGTGCCAGCTCCGGCGCCGCCAGCGGTGTTTCCGGGTACTGCGCCGCGTAGCCGGCCGCCTGCAGCAGGACATTGCGTTCGCGCAGCGGCAGGGCCAGCGCGTCGGCCAGCCGCACCACCATCTCCCGGCTGGGCCGCGACTTGCCGGTTTCCACATAGCTGAGATGGCGCGCGGAAACATCCGCCGCCAGCGCCAGATCCAGCTGGCTGAAGCGGCGTGCGCCACGCCATTCGCGGAGCAGGGATCCGAGGCGGTGCGCGGTGTCGGGAGTGGCGTCGTCCATGCGCGGAGCATAGCGGCGCGGCGGTCATCGTCACCATGACCTCCGAGGTCATTGAGCGCGGCGGCGGCGGTGCCCATCCTGCCGCCACCGGATGACGGAAGCGGAGAACGAAGATGCAACGCAGGCACATGCTGAAGCTGGGACTGGGCACGCTGGCGGCGATGACGGCCGGTGGCGGGCGCGTCTGGCGCGCGGCGGCCGCCGCGGATGGCGGCGCTCCGGTGGCGGGCGGAGCGCTCGATGCGGCCGCGTGGACGGCGGCGCGCCGTTGGACGCGGACGCCGTTCGGGCGCATCGCCCACGTCGAGAGGGGCAGCGGTCCGGCCGCGCTGTTCCTGCACGGCTTTCCGCTCAACGGCTTCCAGTGGCGGGGCGCGCTGGAGCGGCTGTCGGCGCATCGGCGCTGCATCGCGCCGGACATGCTGGGGCTGGGCCATACGCAGGTGGCGGACGGGCAGGGCGTTGCCCCGGCGGATCAGGTGCGGATGCTGGCGGATCTGCTGGATCGGCTGGGCGTGGACGACGTGGATCTGGTCGCCAACGACAGCGGCGGCGCGGTCGCCCAACTGTTCGCGGTGGCGCATCCACAACGCGTGCGCAGCCTGCTGCTGACCAACTGCGATGCCGAGATCGATTGCCCGCCGCCCGCGCTCAAGCCGGTCATCGCGCTGGCGCGCGCGGATCGCTTCGTCGCCGAATGGCTGGCACCGTGGCTGGCGGATCCTGCGCTCGCGCGTTCGTCGCAGGGCCTGGGCGGCATGACGTTCACCCATCCGCACAACCCGACCGATGAAGCGATCGAGATGTACCTGCGTCCATTGGTCGAACAGCCACGGCGCACCCACGCCTACGCCATCGGGCTGGACAGCAACGTGCTGGCCGGCGTGGAATCCGCGTTGAAGCAGGGCCGCTATCCCGCCCGCGTCCTGTGGGGCACCGGCGATGACATCTTTTCGAAGGACAGCCCGGATTATCTGGCCGGCGTGCTCGGCCAATCGCGTGGGGTGCGCCGGGTGGAGGGCGCCCGGCTGTTCTGGCCGGAGGAATTCCCGGATCTGCTGGCGGAAGAAGCGCGGGCGTTGTGGGGCGTGTGAAGCGCGACGGCCGGCGCGCGCGTGGCCGGGTTCCACAAGGAAAGGCCGCGCCTGCGTCGCGGTACCGGCGTGCTCCCCTCCCATGCGCGGGAGGGGAGCGGCGGGACCCGGCGGGATCAGCCGAACAGCTTGTTCGCCACTTCGGCGATGTGGCGGCCCTGGAAGCGCGCGCCTTCCAGTTCGTTCTCGCTCGGCTGGCGCGAACCGTCGCCGCCGGCGATGGTGGTGGCGCCGTAGGGACTGCCGCCAGTGACTTCGTCCAGGCGCATCTGGCCCTGGAAGCTGTAGGGCAATCCGACCGTGATCAGGCCGAAGTGCAGCAGGTTGGTCAGGATCGAGAACAGGGTCGTTTCCTGGCCGCCGTGCTGGGTGGCGGTGGAGGTGAACGCACCGCCGATCTTGCCGTTCAACGCGCCCTTGGCCCACAGGCCGCCGGCCTGGTCCAGGAAGTTCGCCATCTGCGAAGCCATGCGGCCGAAGCGGGTGCCGGTGCCGACGATGATGGCGTCGTACTCGGCGAGGTCGTTGATCTTCGCGATCGGGGCGGCCTGGTCGAGCTTGTAATGCGAGGCCTTGGCGACGTCTTCGGGCACCAGCTCCGGCACGCGCTTGATGTCGACGGTGGCACCGGTGGAACGCGCGCCTTCGGCGACGGCTTCGGCCATCTTTTCGATATGGCCGTAGGAGGAGTAGTAGAGGACGAGGATCTTGGACATGGGAATCTCCACGGGTGGCAGGAGGGAAAAGCCGGTCGCGATGCGGCGAGCGCGCTGACTATAGGCCAGCCCCCGTCACGGAATTGAGTCCCGTGGCGGCATTGGATTGTTCCATTCGCGGCGCTAGTAGACCGTGGAGTGACTCTTTGTCCGTGCCGGCGAAGTATTCCGCGTGCGGCCCTGCGCGGGAGAGTGGTTTCTACTGCCGCCCGCGCGCGGCGATGAGGTTGAGCTTGTGGTTGAGGTAGAGCGAGGGCAGGAGAAACGCGCGCGAGCCGTCGAACCATTCGGAGGAAGCCGGCGGGCAGTCGCGGACGTCATTGAGCAGTTGGCAGAACCGCAGCGACCAGAAAGCATGGGAGAGCAGCCAGAAGGCCGACCACGACAGCCAGGTGACCACGCAGAGCAACTGCACCGGTCCCTTCAATGGCGCCAGCAGGAGCAGCGCCAGGCACGCGAGCGTGACGTAGCCGGTCATGGTCACGAGCCGGGCGGCGGCGGTCAGCATGCCGGCCTGTTCGTCGGCCAGGAAATCGCGCAGTGCGCGGGTCTGCCGCGCGGCGTAGTGACCGCAATAGATGCCCAGCGTGATCACCGCCAGCAGCACCAGACGTGCCGTGCGAAGGGGGCGGAAAGAACGGATGGGGTCGTGCGGGTCGGCCATGTGCGGGCCGCCTGGATCCGGCTTGCTCAAGGGAAGGCTCCGAAACGAGGCGGCTACTCTAGGTGCGCCGGATGCCCTCTCCCATCGGACGAATCCGAATTCGACACGAGGACGCCGAGTGCCCGGCGCGGCAACGACGAAGGTCGCGCGGATGCGTTCGCGGCATCGGGGAAGCCCGTGCGTGTTCCGGCCCGGGGTGCCAACCGGCGGAGACAGGCCGGATGGCAGGCGCACAACCCATCCCACTTTGCTACATTCGCCCGGCCACGATGACGGCGACGGCGGGCGAAACGGCCAGCCGGAAGGCAGGCCCGCCACCGCGGCATCCCGTCCATGGAAGAACGATGCCTATGCCCGCAGCCGATGCACCGGTCAATCCCGAAGATCGCCATCGCCTCATCGACGCGCTGCGCGGATTCGCGCTTGCCGGCGTGCTGCTCGCCAATCTGGGCTATCTCAGCCTCTACGATCTGCTGGCCGAACCGGCGCGCGCCGCCTTGCCGACCGCACGCTTCGACACGATCGCGGTCGGCGTGATCGAATGGCTGGTCAGCGCCAAGGCCATCACCGTGTTCTCGCTGCTGTTCGGGCTGGGATTCGCCATCCAGATCGAACGCGCGCAGGCGCGTGGCGCGGGGCTGGCGCGGTTCGTCCGGCGGCTGTGCTGGTTGCTGGTGATCGGCGCGGCGCACGGCTATTTCGTCTGGTGGGGCGACATCCTGATGACCTATGCGCTGGTCGGGCTGGTACTGGTGCTGTTCCGGCGCGCGTCCGATGGCGTGCTGCTGTGGGGCGGCCTGTTCATCGCGCTCGTGCTGCCCACCCTGCTGGGGCCGTGGCTGGGCGGCGTTTTTCCCGGCCTGCCGCCGCGCAGCGAGATCGATGCCCAGGCGTTGCAGGCGTTCCGCGTGGATGACTGGCATCGGGTCTTCACCGCCAACGCGGCCCTGGTGAACTGGACCCGCCTGTCCGGCGGGATGCTGATCTGCTTCGTCCTCGGTCGCTTCCTGCTGGGCTACTGGGCCGGCAGGAAGCGGTTGCTGCAACAGCCGCGCCTCCACGAACGCCTGTTCCGCAGGTTGTTCTGGGGAAGCCTGGCGATCGCGGTGGCGGGCACGCTGCTCCAACTGGCGAAGGCGCATCTGGGCTGGGGCGCGGAAATCCTGCCGCGCTGGGTGAACGGCTTCCTGTTCCGCCTCGACTCGCTGGCGCTCGGCATCAGCTGGGCCGCGGGATTCATCCTGCTGTTCCTGCGCCCGCGCGGCGCGCGCGTGCTCGGCGTGCTGGCGCCGGTCGGGCGCATGGCGCTGACCCTGTACCTGAGCCAGAGCCTGCTGGGCATCGCGCTTTTCTACGGCATAGGCGCCGGCCTGGGACCGGACACCGGCGCGATCGGCTGGCTGCTGGCGTGGGTCGGCATCTTCGGTGCGCAGATCCTGTTCAGTCATTGGTGGCTGGCGCGTTTCCGCTACGGCCCGTGCGAATGGCTGTGGCGCAGCCTGACCTACGGCGCCCCGCAGCCGATGCGCCTGCCGCGCGCCGCCGTGGCCGCATCGTGATCGCCGCCACGGAACCCCACGCCCGGCTTACGAATCGCTACGGTCTTCTTAACGCGCCGGGGACTAGGCTCGCTTGCCGTCGTGAGAGGAGGCAAGCATGAACACCGACTACTTCTTCGCCCAGGACGACGCTGGCAACCGCTGCCGCGTCGACGTGCTGCGCGCCTGCGACATCCGGGAACGCGAGGCGACGTTGAACGACAACGCGCCGGTCTACCTGCTGGAGGACGGATCGCGGCTGCACCGGATCGATCGCGACACCTTCCGCGTGCTCGGCACCGGCGCCTACGTCACCGTGCTGCGCGATTGAGCGCGGACGCGAAGATTCCGCGCTGAAACACCCTGCCGGCGTGCATGGCCGATCCGGCGTCGCCGGGCCGGCCATCGCCGCACCGGGATGGCAGGAGCGCAAGCGGATCCGCGCTGATCCGATTCCGGTCGGAAGTTCGGCCGTATCGTCGGCGTAGTGATCCATGTCGTCGCACGGTTGACCGGCGCGGCCGGGCTCCGCGGGCACCTCGTGGCCGGATCCTTGGCTGCCGTCGTGGCGTCATCAGGCGGTTGCGGGCAGCGCCCGGCGGCGCGCGCGCAGTCGCAAGGCCTGGTAGCCCGCGCCAATCACGAACAATACGAACACCAGCGACACCAGTCCCACCACCAGCGGCGACTGCGGTCCGTCGGCCAACGGGCGCGACGGCGGCACGCGGCGCAGGGTCTCGTTGATGGCGGGAATGAAAAGCAGCATGTAGCTGAAGGACAGGCTGAGGTTCTGCAGGTACTCGGCGCCGTTCCCCAGCCAGGCGTGGCGGCGCGCGGTGAAGCCCACGGCCAGTGCGAGCAGGGCGACGATGCCCAGGGCGTGCGCTTCATTGAAGCCGCCGGTGCTCGACAGCCCGAAGGCGGTGAAGATCGAGAGCAGCATGCCGGCCAGATAGGCCTTGCCGATGCGCGAGGCGGGTTCGATGCGGCCGTCGCGAAGCAGCGCGATCGCGCCGAACGCGACGGGCAGCAGGCTGAGTACGGTATGGTCGATGCCGAGCGGCGAGAACGAGGGCGTCATGGCGCGTGTCCTTCCTTCGTGAAGGGGAAAAGGAAATCGACCTGCCGCGTGGGAATGTCGCCCTCGTCGTGCCTTTCACCCCGGACGGTCGCCGCGCGCCCGTGCAGCCTATGCCGGACGCGACCGTGCCGCCAGTACCGCCGGGCGGATCACGGCGCGCACCGGCTCATGCCCGTCAGCGCTTCGCGGGCCAGTCCAGTTCCGCCACCACCGGGAAATGGTCGGACGGATAGCGCCCATCCTTCTGCTGGGTCACGGTGGCGACCGGGCCGACCTCGAAGCCACGCACCAGAACCCAGTCAATGCGCCGATCCGCCTTGCCGGTGAAGGCGTGGAAGGTGCCTTCCGGACCATCGCGCCGGGCGCTGTGTTCCCAGGCGTCGATCAGTCCGCCGGTGAGCCGCGCGTGCACGCCGCTGTCCGGGCCGGTGTTGAAATCGCCGGTGACCACGACCGGCACGCCGGCCGGCAGCGCCGACAGCCGCTGCAGCAGCAGCGCCGCGCCGCGCTCGCGGATGGGCTCGTCCTGATCGCGGTAGGGCAGGTGGGTATTGAAGAAATAGAAGCGCCGGCCGTCGGCGACGCGTTCGAACAGCGCCCAGGTGACCATGCGCGGATACAGATTGCCCCAGGTGATGCTGCCGGCCACGTCCGGCGTATCGGACAGCCAGAAATCGCCGGATTCGACGACCTTCAGCTCATCGCGCAGGTAGAACACGCCCATGTGCTCGTCGTCGCCGCCTTCGGCATGGCCGCGCCGGCCCTTGCCGAACCACGCGTATTCCGGCAACTGCCGCACGATGTAGTCGCCCTGTTCGGCGAACAGTTCCTGGGTGCCGAATACCGCCGGACGCTGTGCGCGCACCGTGTCCACCAGGATGTCCTTGCGCTGCTGCCAGCGGTTGTCGCCGTCGGCATCGGTGGGCAAGCGGACGTTGAAGCTCATGACCTTCAGGGGCGCGGCGGCGCTTTCGGCCGCGGAAGCGGCAAAACCGGCCAGGGCGGTGGACAGGAAGAGCAACAGGGCGACGAGTCGGCGCATGGCGTGGAGCGGTTGGCGGGGGAGCGCCGGAGTGTACCCGCCGTCCCACGGACGCCTCATGACGGGGCGCAGCATCCGGGCCTGCATGGCGGGATGCCGGGATGCCTGTTGTTGCACGATTCTGCATGTTCATGCACAATCGCGGCGAATCCGTTCGGCCATTCCCCCCCATGCCTCGCCCGGACATCGCCTCCGCGCCATCCCCGTCGGCGCCCATCATCGATGCCGTCGTCTTCGACCTCGGCGGCGTGCTGATCGATTGGAATCCCCGCTACCTCTACCGCTCGGTGTTCGGTGACGACGTCGCCGGGATGGAGTGGTTCCTGGCGGAGGTGTGCAGCCCGGCGTGGAATGCCGCGCAGGACGCCGGCCGCGGTTGGGACGAGGCGGTGGAGGAGGCAATCGCGCGCCATCCGGACCAGGCCGAACGCATCCGCGCCTATCGCGATCGCTGGACCGAAACGCTGGGCGAGGCGCTGGCGCCGAGCGTGCGATTGCTGGACGAACTGCGTGCGGGCGATTGCCGGTTGTACGCGCTGACCAACTGGTCGCGCGAGACCTTCCCGCACGCGCGGGAACGCTACGGATTCCTGGCCTGGTTCGACGGCATCGTGGTGTCCGGGGAAGAGCACCTGGCCAAGCCGGATCCGGCCATCTTCCGCCTGCTGATGGAGCGCCACGGGTTGCGGCCCGAACGCACCGTCTTCATCGACGACTCGGCCGGCAACGTGGAAGCGGCGGCGCGGCTGGGCATGCATGCGATCCACTTCCGCGATGCCACGCAGTTGCGCGGCGAACTGGCGCGCTTGGGCGTGGCGCCGCCGGCCACGGAGCCCGCGCGATGAGCCTGTCGCCCGCCCTCGATCTCCTGCCGGAAGAGCGCCAGCAGCGCATCCTCCAGCGCCTGCACGCGCAGGGACGCGTGCTGGCGGCGGAACTGGCCCAGGAATTCGCGGTATCGGAGGATTCGATCCGGCGCGACCTGCGCGAGCTCGCCGCGCGCGGCCTGTGCCGGCGCATCTACGGCGGCGCCCTGCTGCACGCGCCGGAAGTGAAACCGCTGCTGCAACGGCAGGGCCAGGATTCGGAGCGCAAGCAACTGCTCGCCCGCAAGGCGCTGACGCTGCTGCGCAAGGGCCAGACCCTGATCCTGGACGCAGGATCCACCAACAGCGCCATCGCCGATGCCCTGCCGGTCGGTTTCGATCTGACCGTGGTCACCAACGCACCCGACATCGCGTTCCGGCTGATGGAACGCGCCGACGTGGAGGTGCTGGTCATCGGTGGGCGCGTCGCGCACCGGATGGGCGCCGCCATCGGCGCGCAGGCCGTGCAGGAACTGCGCCGGGTGCGCGCGGACCTGTGTTTCCCTGGCACCTGCGCGGTCGACATCGACAGCGGCCTGTGGGGCAACGATGCCGAGGAATCGCTGTTCAAGCGCGCGATGATCGAGTCCAGCGGCGAAACCGCGGTGGTGGTGATGAACGAGAAGTTCGGCGCCGACGCGCGCTTCCAGTTCGCTTCGCCGCGCCAGATCGATCACCTGATCGTCGAACACGACGCGCAGGCCGGCCTGTGCCAGGCCTTCGAGCAGCAGCAGATCGCCGTCCACCGCGCCGACCGGCGCTGACCGCCTCAGCCAGGAGCATGCCCACGATGGCTTCCGTCGCCACCGCCGCAGCCGTTTCCCGCGCCGAATTCCGCGCCACCCGCCTGCTGTTCTTCGCCGCCGGCTGCGCGGTCGCGGTATGGGCGGCGCTGGTGCCGTTCGCCAAGGCGCGCACCGGCTTGAACGAAGCCTCGCTGGGCGCGCTGCTGCTGTGCCTGGGCATGGGTTCGCTGATCGCGATGCCGCTGGCCGGCGCCTGGACCACGCGCCAGGGCTGCCGGGTGGTGCTGGTGGCATGCACGATCCTGTCCAGCCTGATGCTGCCGTTGCTGGCCTGGGTGCCGTCGGTCTACCTGCTGGGCATGGTGCTGTTCGTGTTCGGCGCGGCCATCGGCGCGGCGGACTGCGCGTTCAACGTGCAGGCCGTGATCGTGGAGGAAGCCGCGGGCCGGCCGATGATGTCGGGCTTCCACGGTTTCTTCAGCCTCGGCGGAATCGTCGGCGCGGCCGGTGCGGCGGGCATGATGTCGCTGGGCATGGCGCCGCTGCCGATGACGGTGATCTGGGCGGCCTTCATCCTGCTGCTGCTGGCCTTCAACTGGCGCGGATTGCTGCCCTACGGCAGCCCGCACGAGGGACCGCTGTTCGCGGTGCCGCACGGGTTCGTGCTGTTGCTGGGCGTGCTGGGCTTCGTGGTGTTCCTGACCGAAGGCGCGATGCTGGACTGGAGCGCCGTGTTCCTGACCGAGCATCGCGGGCTGGCCTCGGCGCAGGCGGGTTTCGGTTATGCCTGCTTCGCATTGGCGATGACGGCCGGGCGCTTCGCCGGCGACGCCATCGTCGCCCGCCTCGGACCGACGCGGGTGGTCTGGCAGGGCGGCCTGCTCGCCGCCGCCGGCATCACGCTGTCGGCCTGCCTGCCGCAGTGGCAATGGTCGCTGTTCGGATACACGCTCGTCGGCCTGGGCTGCGCGAACATCGTGCCGGTGCTGTTCACCGCCGCCGGCCGCCAGAAAGTCATGCCGCAGGCGCTGGCGGTGCCCGCGATGACGACGATCGCCTACGCCGGCGTGCTGACCGGCCCCGCCGGGATCGGCTTCGTCGCGCACCACAGCAGCCTGCCGGTCGCGTTCCTGCTGCTGGCCGCGATGATGGTGGGCGTGGCGATGTGCGGGCGCGCGGTACGGACCTGAGCGTTGCCGGCGCGAAAGAAGAAGAGCCGACAACGGGCAGGCCAGGCGTCTCTCCCCGCGCGTCCACGCCCGTTGTGGCCGGCGCGACGTTAGCATGGGGCCAGGCCCGGTCCATATGCCGGAAGGAACAGCGACCTTCGTCGGGCCGCGGGGCGTCGGTGCCGAAAGTACGCCCGTGCGGCACGTGGCGATCGTCGCCGCGCACCCGGAAGGACGGCGGGATCAGAACGCGCGCGTCGCCACCAGCGGCACCGGATCGTCCCAGCGTTCGCGCGCGCCCAGGAATGCCAGTTCCACCAGCACCGCGGCGCCGGCCACCTGCGCGCCCTGCCGGCGCGCCAGCGCCACCGCCGCGCGCAAGGTGCCGCCGGTGGCGAGAACGTCGTCGATCACCAGCACGCGGGCGCCCGGCGGCAGCGCGTCGGCGTGGATTTCCAGACGATCGCTGCCGTACTCCAGTGCGTAATCCAGGGTCAGCGTGCGTGCGGGCAACTTGCCCGGCTTGCGCACCGGCACGAAGCCCACGCCCAGTTCGCGCGCCAGCGCCGCACCCAGGATGAAGCCGCGCGACTCGATGCCGATCACCGCGTCGAGCGCGACCCCGCGCCAGGGATCGGCCAGTTCGGCGATCGCGGCGGCGAAGCCTTCGGCGTCGGCCAGCACCGGGGTGATGTCCTTGAACACGATGCCGGGCCTGGGGAAGTCGGCGACGTCGCGGATCAGATCGGACCAATGGGACATCGGGAAACTCGCGGGCGGGGGAACGCGATGCTAGCGCGTCCCGGCACGCAAAAGAAAACCGCCGGGCGGGCCGGCGGTTTTCGTTCGACGCGAATCGCGGGGTTCAGAAATCGTAGCGGACCTGCAACTGCGCCAGATCCACGTCGGCGTCCTCGATTTCGAAGCGGCTGTATTCGCCCCGCAGCGCCACCTTGTCGGTGAAGCGGTATTGCAGGCCGAGGCCGTAGGTGGCGTCGGTGCCGCTGTCGTCGCGGGTGCGGGTCACTTCCGGCAGGGCGCGATCCAGATCCCAGCGCTGCACGCCGGCCTTGGCGTAACCGGAAAACTTCGCGGTGAAAGGCACGGTGGCGACCGCGGTCAGCGAAACGCTGCCGGCTTCCAGCGGGCGGCCGAGGTTGCCGCGCGGTTCGAGCTTGCCCAGATCCGAATAGCCCGCTTCCAGGCCGAACCACGAATTGAACTGGTAACCGCCGAACACCGAGAACGCGGTGTCCTCGTCGTCGTAGCGCTGTTCGTCCACGCTGGACTGGCCGGCGCCGACGCCGGCGTAGAAACCCTTGGGCTCGGCGGCCTGCGCGCCGAAGGCGATGCCGCCCAGCAGCACGGCGGAAAGAAGGACGCGGGACAGCTTGTTGTTGTTCTTCATCACTCAGACTCCTGCAGGCATCGCGTGGGGGAGGGAATCGCGATGCGGGGCGACGGGTCCTGGCGGAATGCCTGGGCAGCCGTCGTGCGAAGCAAAGATAGGTACGCATCGCGGCGAACAAACGGGGACGCGGGCGATGCAGTTTCCCGCGGATGGAACGGAGGAAAGGCACTTCCGCACTGGACATTCCCCGCGGTCCGCGTGCAACGCGCAGGCGCGCGATGCACGCGCGGGTGCAGCACGCCGTTCGGGATGCACTCTCCCGCCGGAACGGGCTAATCGGCGGGAGCGGACTTGTCTAAGCTGCGCGCTTTCCTTTTCCGGGCCCCACCGCCATGAGCGAAACGCTGTCGATGTACCAGGCTTCCATTCCGGTCCTGATCCGCGCGCTGCGCAACTTCAAGCACATCCTCGGCAAGGGCCACGCGCATGCCGTGGCGCAGGGCTACGATCCGGCGGTGTTGCTGCAGTCGCGCCTGTATCCGGACATGCTGCCGCTCGTGCGCCAGGTGCAGATCGCCACCGACACGGCCAAGTTCGCGCCCGCGCGGCTGGCCGGCATCGAGTCGCCGCGTTTCGAGGACGACGAGACCACCTTCGAGGAATTGCAGGTGCGGCTGGATCGCGCGCTGGCGTTCCTGGAAACCTTCACGCCCGCGCAGATCGATGGCAGCGAAGGCAGGGATGTCGTGCTGCCGCGCCGCAGCGGCGACCAGCACTTCCGCGGCCGCGACTACCTGCTGGGTTTCGTGCTGCCCAACCTGCTGTTCCACGTCGGCATCGCCTACGCCATCCTGCGCCACAACGGCGTGCCGCTGGGCAAGATGGATTACCTGGGCGAAGCCTGACGCGTCCTGGCCGCGCGGCGGGGGCGTGCCGGCGCCGGTGTCTCGCCGGTGATCCGTGCCTGCCGCGCGCGGCTGAGCGTGGCCAGGGCCGCGCGGTACGACCAGCGGATCAACGACTGCAGGGTCTCGTCGGGCAGGGTGCGCACGTCGACCACGGTCACCCAGCGGTAGCGGCCCAGCCAGCGCGCCGGCTTGATGCCCGGCTGGTCGGTCAGTTCGAGGAAGCGTTCCGGCGCCACCTTGAAGCTGAAGCGCCAGCGTTCCGGCGCGCTGGTCTTGAAGTGGGCGAAGCGCTTGCCGCCGACGAAATAGGCCAGCAGGTTGGCCGGTTCGCCCCACTCGGTCGCGCTCGCGCCGGGCAGGGCAGCGCAGAAATCGCGGGTCTGGTCGACGTCCATGGCTGCGGCTCGGGAAACAAGCTGGCATGATGCCACCGGGGCCCCTCGAGTCGTCGTCATGATGCGTCGTCATCCGGTGGTGTTGTTCCTGCTGTTGACGTTCGTTCTCAGCCTTCCCTTCTACCTGCTGCTCAACCTGTCCTCCGCCAACGCGGAAGGGCGGCGCCTGTACGTCACCGGGCTGATGTGGGGACCGGCGCTGGCGGCGCTGGCCGCCTGCGTGCTGGCGCGGGTGCCGCTGGCGTCGCTGGGTTGGCGCTGGCCCGGCGGCCGCGCCGCCTGGCTCGGCTATCTGCTGCCCATCGGTTATGGCCTGTTCGCCTACGCGATCATCTGGGCGACCGGCATGGGCAAGCTGTCCACCGAGATCTACCTGCCCTACGCGCGGCGGGTGATCGGCCTGCCGGAAGCGCCGGATGCGGCGATCATCGCGATGATGCTCGTACTGCAACTGAGCATGGGCTTCGTCCTCAACGTGGCGACGGGCCTGGGCGAGGAAATCGGTTGGCGCGGTTTCCTCGGGCCGCGGCTGGTGCGACGGTTCGGCTTCGGCGCCGGCGTGCTGTTCACCGGCCTGATCTGGGCGGCATGGCATTACCCGGTGCTGTTCTGGCTGAATTTCCCGGGCGAGCCGCCCAGGCCGTTCGCGATGGCGTGCTTCACGATCATGGTGACGGGACTGAGCTACGTGTATGCCTGGCTGCGCGAAACCACCGGCAGCGTATGGACCGCGGCGATCCTGCACGGCAGCCACAACGCGGTGATCAGTCTGGTGTTCACCCTGCTGACCGTCGAGACCGGGCCGATCACCGCGTACGCGGTGGACGAATTCGGTTTCATGCTGGCGATCACCAGCGTGCTGATGGCCGGATGGTGCGGGTGGCACCGCGCGCGCACCACGGCCCCGCCGGCGACGGTGGCGGACGCGGCGTCCTGAGCGGCGAACGCGCGGATGGTGCGACCGATCGTCGCACGCCCGCCGGATCAGGCACTTGCGCCGGCGGCGGTGCGCGCATCGTGCCGCGCCGGCGACTAGAATCCCTGCCCGTGATCCGGCATCCCGTTCTCTTCCGTTCCGTGGCCCGGCTGGCGTTCTGCGCCATCCTGTTGCTGGCGCTCGCGCCGGCGGTGAGCCGGGTGCTCGGCGCGGGCGCGTCGGGCGCGATGGCCGGCTGGATCGAACTGTGCACGCCAGGCGGCCTGAAGTGGGTGGACGCGACCGGGCCCGGCGGCGACATCCCCGCGCCCATGCCCGCCGCGGCCGGCGCCGATTGCGCCTACTGCCTGCTTGCCGGCGCGTTGCCGTGGGTGCCGCTGGCGCTCGCACTGCTGCTGCCGTGGCTGTCCCGGCCCTGGATTCGCCCTTGTTGGAGCGAACCTTTCCTGCGCGCGTCGATCCGGCCGCGCGGGCTGGGCGGGCAGGGACCTCCACTGACGTTCTGAACCACGAGAACCGGGTTGTTCCCGCGGCCGCGAGGCCGCGTCCGTGCTTTGGAGAATGTCATGTCCGTTGAAATGCCGACGCGCCGGATCGCGTCGCGGCCTTCCGCCTGTCCGGATTGCCGGATCCCGTCGCCGGTCGTGCGCGCCGCGCGCACCTTCATGAAGCCGATGCGCTTGGCGTGGCGCGGCCTGGGGTTGTCGGCGTTGCTGGCGGCCTGCGGCGGGCGCGGCGAAGCGCCGCCCACGCCCGCGGCGGAAGCACCGCCGCGCGCGATCACGCAGGTACGCGAATGGCGGTTGCCCGCACCGGATGGCGCGGCGCAGCCGGATCTGATCGTCGCCGCGGATGGGCGGCGGTTGCTGAGCTGGGTGGAACCGGCGGCGGAAACGGGTCATCGCCTGCGGCTGGCGTGGGCGGAGCGGGACGGCTGGCAGGCGCCGATCACGGTTGCCGGAGGCGCGGACTGGTTCCTCAACTGGGCCGACACGCCGCACGTATACGCCCTGCCGGACGGATCGCTGTGGGCGCACTGGCTGCGCAGCACCGGGCCTTCGCGGATGGATTACGGCATCGATCTGGTGCGTTCCGGCGATGGCGGGCGCAGTTGGAGCGCGCCGCAGCTGGTGCATCCGGCGGGCACGCGCGGCGATCATGGCTTCGTTACTTTCTGGACGCAGGCACCGGATCGGCTCGGCATCGCCTGGCTGGACAGCCGCCAGAAAGCGGCGGCGCCGGCGACCGCGCAGGGCGATCACGCGCACCACGGCCACCCTGCCGGCGGCGCGATGATGCTGCGCGCGGCGCTGTACGACCCGCAGGCGCGGCAGCAGGCCGAGTGGCCGCTGGACGCGTCGACCTGCGATTGCTGCACCACCTCGTCCGCGGTCACCCGCCGCGGCGTGGTGGTGGTGTATCGCGGGCGCAGCGCGAATGAAATCCGCGACACCCGCATCGTCCGCTTCGACGGGAAGGCATGGACCGCGCCGCGCGACGTGCACGCCGACGGCTGGCACATGCCGGCGTGTCCGGTGAACGGACCCGTGGTGGCCGCGCACGGCGACGACGTCTGGGTCGCGTGGTACACCGAGGCCGGCGGCCTGCCGGAACTGCGCGCCGCGCATTCGGCCGACGCGGGCGATCACTTCGACGCGCCGGTCACGCTCGCGCGCGGCGGCCAGGTGTTGGGCCGATTGGGCGTGGCGTTTGCCGGCGATCGATTGCTGGCGGCCTGGCTGGAGGAAACCGGCGCGGGCGCGCAGCGCCTCGTGCTGGGCACCTACGACCTGCGCTGGCGCCCGGCCGGCCGCGTCGACGTCGCCACGCTCGCCGCGCGCGGTCGCGCCAGCGGCATGCCGCGCCTGCGCTGGGCCGAAAATGCGGCCTGGCTGGTATGGACGGACGTGCACGACGGCAAGCCGCGGCTCCGCGGCGCTTCCGTGCGTTGAGGACGGCGCGGATGCGCAATCGGTGGGCGCGGATGCGATGCACCGCGCGGCTGGCCTTGCTGGCCGCGCTGCTGATCGCGCTCGCGCCGGCGGTCAGCCGCGTGCTGGGCAGCCGCGGTGGCGGCATGCTGGCCGGCTGGATCGAACTGTGCACGCCGGCGGGATTGACCTGGGTGGATGCCGCGACCGGCGCACCGCGGGAGAAGGCGCCCGCGTCCGGCTGGCCCGGCGGCGCGGGCGACGCCTGCCCGCAATGTCCGCTGGCGGCCACGATGCCGCCGCCGCCGGAGGGATTGCGCTGGCCGTCGCCGCCGCGCCGGCCGGTGACGCACCGCGCGCCGGAGGCTTCCGCGCGCCCGCCGGCCGTTGCGCTGGCGGGCCCGGGTTGCCGGGGACCGCCGGCGGCCTGACGCGCCACCGTCTTTTCCCTCTCATCCCCGGGCGCCTGCGTGCGCCGATTCCGGAGTGCTTTTCCATGTCGATTCTCCGTCGCGGGACGCCACGCGCGTCGCGCCTGTTCCTGGCCGCGCTCGCGGCTCCGACCTTTCCCGCCGCGCAGGCCGCCGAGGCGGATTCGCCACCGCCCGCGCAGGCCACCACGCTTGACGCCGTCCGCGTCGAAGGCCGGCGCGCGGCGCTGGATGCGCCCGCCGGCACCGGCACCCGGCTCGCGCTGAGCGTGCTGGAGACCCCCGCCGCGATCACCGTCATCGATCGCGACACCCTCGATGCGCGCGGCGTGCGCACCACCCAGGAAGCGCTGTCCGGCATTCCGGGCCTGACCGTCGCCTCGCCGCCGGGCAACGGCAACGCGGTGACGATGCGCGGGTTTTCCGGCAGCCAGATCACCCAGTTGTTCAACGGCATCGACGTGCAGTACGCCTCGATCGCCGCGCGCCCGGTCGATGCCTGGCAATACGAACGGGTGGAAGCGATCGGTGGTCCGTCGAGTTTCCTGTACGGCGCCGGCGCGGTCGGCGGCACGCTCAATTACGTCACCCGGCTGGCGCAACTGCAGGACGACGACGCGCGCTGGCAGGCCAGCATCGGATCCTTCCGCGACCGCACCCTGGCGATGGGCGCCAACCTGCGCATCGGCGGCGACGCGGCGCGGCAGGCGTTGCGGGTGGACGTGAGCACGCGCGATGCCGACAGTGCGTTCGACGGCCAGCAGCGCCAGGCCACGACCGCGGCCGCATCCTGGCTCGTGCAATGGACGCCCGCGCTGCGGCACGTGCTGGCGCTGGAACACCAGCGCGAGGACAACGACCGGCCGTACTGGGGCACGCCGGTGCGCCAGCCCGCGCAGGGCCGGCTGGCGGTGCTGCCGGGGGCGGAACGGCGCAACTACAACGTCGCCGATGGCCATTACGGGCAGGACGTGCTCTGGGCGCGTTCGATCCTGGAATGGTCGCCGGGCGGCGCGGATACGCTGCGCAACACGCTGTACCACTACGACGCGCTGCGTGATTACCGCAATGTCGAAAGCTATCGGCTGGATGCCGCGAACATCGGCGTCATCCGTTCCGGCGCGTTGCTGCAACGGCACGATCAGCAGCTCTACGGCAATCGCTTGGAGTGGTCGCATGCCGGCGCGCTGGGCCGGTTGCCGTCGCAATGGAACCTGGGCCTGGACATCAGCTACAACCGCCAGACCCGGTTTCCGCTGTCGCTGCCGGCGGCGATCGACACGGTGCCGCTCGCGGCGGTGACGCCCGGCCACTTCCTCGACGTGCCGGGCGCGATGCTGATCCATCGTCCCGACCGCACCAACCGCCTGCATACCCGGGCGTTCTACCTGGAGAACCGGATCGAACTGACGCCGGCGCTGTCTTTGCTGACCGGCCTGCGCCACGACCGGATCCGCCTGGACGTGGTCAACCATCGCGCGGCCAGCGCGACCAATCCGGCGCGGTTCGAACGCCAATACACGCCCACCACCGGGCGCGCGGCGTTGAACTGGGCGATCGGCCCGCAGGCCAGCGTGTATGCGCAGTACAGCACCGCCGCCGACCCGCCGGCCGGCATCCTCAGCACCGCCAACTTCGCGACGCTGCGCGATTTCGATCTCACCACCGGCCGCCAGGGCGAGCTGGGCGCGAAGTTCCAGTCGCGCGACGGACGCCACTACGCCACGCTGGCGGCGTATCGCATCGTGCGCCGCAACCTGGCGATCAGCGATCCGGCCAATCCGGGCCAGACCCTGCCGGTGGGCCGGCAATCGGCGCGCGGCGTGGAAGCCGGCTTCGGTTGGCAGCCGTGGCGCGGCCTGGAGGTGCAGGGCAATCTGGCGTGGGTGGATGCCCGCCTCGACGAATTCTTCGAGAACGCGGGTGGCGTGTCGGTCTCGCGCGCGGGCAACCGGCCGGCCAATACGCCCGCACGGGTCGCCAACCTGTGGGTGGATTACACGTTCGACGATCGCTGGTCGGCCGGCGTGGATCTGCGCGGCGTGTCCTCGCGCTACGCCAACGCGGCCAACACGCTGTCCACCGCCGGTTACGCGCTGTGGGGCGCGCACGTGAGCTGGCAATGGCAGCCGCGCACGCGGATCACCCTGCGCGGCCGCAACCTGGGCGACCGCACCCACGTGGTGTACGCGCTGAACGACAACATGGTCTACCTGGGCGATCCGCGCAGTTGGGAGATCGTGTTGCAGCAGTCCTTCTGAGCATGCAACGGAAACCGCGCGTCCGCCGCGACGCGCGGATCAAGCGGGCCGGCGCAGGAGGTCGCGCAGCGCGTCTTCCAGCCGCGGGAAGCGGAAGCGGAATCCTTCCACCAGCGCGTGCATGGGCATCACCCGCTGGCCGGTGAGGAGCAGCTGCGCCGCCTCGCCCAGCGCGAGCCGGAGCAGGGGCGCCGGCGCCGGCAGCAGCGCCGGTCGGCGCAGGACCCGGCCCAGGCAGCGGACGAGATCGCGGTTGCGCACCGGCTCGGGCGCCGTGCCGTTGTAGGCGCCGCCGGCGTCGTCCTGTTCCAGCAGCCACTGGATCAGGGACACCAGATCCTCACGGTGGATCCAGCTCATCCACTGGCGGCCGTCGCCGAACGGGCCGCCCAGGCCCCAGCGGAACGGCGGCAGCATTTGTCCCAGCGCGCCGCCGTCGGCGCCGAGCACGATGCCGGTGCGCACGCGGCACACCCGCAGGCCCAGATCCTCGGCCTGCATGGCCGCGTGTTCCCAGTCCCGGCACAGGGTGGCGGCGAAGTCGTCGCCGGCGGCGCTGGATTCGTCCAGCAGCGCATCGTCGTGCGGTCCGTAATAGCCGATCGCCGAACCGGACACGAGCACGTGCGGGCGCCGCAGCTGCGGGGTCATCCAGCGGATCAGCTTCGCCGTGGTGGCCAGGCGCGAATCGCGGAGGCCCTGCTTCTGCCGGGCATTCCAGCGGCGCCCGATCAGCGGCTCGCCGGCCAGGTTGACCACCGCCTCGATCTCGCCCGCCTCGGCCAGATCCTCGATGACGGCCACGCCGGGCAGCATCTGCCGGGCCTGGGCGGGCCGGCGCGACCAGACGCTGAGGCGGTGGCCGCCCGCCAGCAGGCGGGCGCAGAGGGCGCGGCCGATGAAACCGGTGCCGCCGGTGAGCAGGATGCGCATTCGGAGGGGGCGGGGTCGGGCCCACCAGCGTACGCGCGGGCACGTGTTCCGCCCGTGGAAAGCACCGTGCGCTCGGCTTCGGGGCTCCGGGCGACTAAAATCCGCGGATGTCCGCTTCGCCCCCGCACTTTCCCCTCCTGCTGCTCCCCGGCCTGCTCTGCGATGCGCGGCTGTGGCGGGACCAGGCGGCCGGCCTGGCCGACATCGCCGAGGTCACCATTCCCGACCTGACCCTGGACGACCGCGTCGGCGCCATGGCCGCGCGCGTGCTGGCACAGGCGCCCGAGCGGTTCGCGCTGGGCGCGCTGTCGATGGGCGGCTACGTCGCGTTCGAAATCCTGCGCCAGGCCCCGCAGCGGGTCACCCGGCTCGCCCTGCTGGCGACCAGCGCGCGCGCCGATCCGCCCAAGCGCGCCGCGGTGCGCCGGGCCAGCCTGGCGATGGCCGAGCGCGGCCGCTTCGCCGGGGTCACCCGCAAGCTGCTGCCGCAACTGGTGCACGCCAGCCGGGTCGACACCCCGGTCGGCGAGGAGGTGATGGCGATGGCCGAGCGGGTCGGCCGCGACGCCTTCCTGCGCCAGCAGCGCGCGATTCTCGAACGCCCCGATTCGCAGCCGCTGCTGCCGACCCTCTCGATGCCGACGGTGATCGGCGTCGGCGACGACGACCGCATGACCGCGCCGGAGGAATCCCGGATCCTGCAGGCCGGCATCGCCGGTGCGCGGCTGCATGTATTCAGCGACTGTGGACACCTGCCGCCGATGGAAAAACCGCGGGAAACCACCGAACTGCTGCGTGCCTGGCTGAACGCCTGAGCCGCGTTCCTCCCACCCTTCACTTTCACCCAGGAGCATTTATGGAATTGGCAATGATCGGCTTGGGCCGCATGGGCGCCAACATGGCCGAACGCCTGAGCCGCGGCGGACACCGCGTGCACGGTTACGACCCGGGCGAGCCCGCGCGCAGGCAGGCCGCCGGGCGCGGCATCGCGATTGCCGATTCGCTGCAGGCGGCGGTGGCCGCGCTGCCGTCGCCGCGCATCGTCTGGGTGATGGTGCCGGCCGGCGTGGTCGATGACACCCTGGACGCGCTGCTGCCGCTGCTGTCTGCGGGCGACACCGTCATCGACGGCGGCAATTCCAACTACAAGGAAACCATGCGCCGCGGCGCGCGCCTGGCCGAGGCCGGCGTGCACTACGTGGACAGCGGCACCAGCGGCGGCGTGTGGGGACTGGCCGAAGGCTACAGCCTGATGATCGGCGGCGACGCCGCGGCGGTGGAAGCGCTGCGGCCGGTGTTCGAGACCCTCGCGCCTGCGGCCGATCGCGGCTGGGGCCACGTCGGTCCCACCGGCGCGGGCCACTTCACCAAGATGATCCACAACGGCATCGAGTACGGAATGATGCAGGCCTTCGCCGAAGGCTTCGCCATCCTGGAACGCAAGGAAGCCTTCAACATCGATCTGCAGCAGGTCGCCGAGATCTGGCGCCACGGCAGCGTGGTGCGTTCCTGGCTGCTCGACCTGACCGCCGACGCGCTGAAGAAGAACCCGACCCTGGCCGGCATCGCGCCGTACGTCGAGGATTCCGGCGAGGGCCGCTGGACCGTGGCCGAGGCGATCGATCTGGACGTGTCCGCGCCGGTGATCACGATGTCGCTGCTGGAACGCCTGCGCTCGCGCGAGGACGATTCGTTCGCCGACAAGCTGCTGGCGGCGATGCGCAACGAATTCGGCGGCCATCGCATCAAGCAGGGCTGATCCGCGGGTGGCGGCCGGCCGGTAACGCGGCCGCCACATCGCCGTGACCCGCGCTTAGCATCCGCGCTGCTAGCGTCGACTTTTCCCCACGAATGGAGCCCGGATCATGAAGATCCTGATGGTGTTGACCTCGCACGACCAGTTGGGCGGAACCGGCAGGAAGACCGGCTTCTGGCTGGAGGAATTCGCCGCGCCGTACTACGTGTTCAAGGATGCTGGCGCGGACGTGGTGCTGGCTTCGCCGCGCGGCGGCCAGCCGCCGCTGGATCCGAAGAGCGACGCCGCCGACGCGCAGACGCCGGCGACGGTGCGCTTCAACAACGATACCGCCGCGATCGCCGCGCTGGCGCAGACGCGGCCGCTGGCGGACGTGCTCGACGAGGACGTCGACGCGGTGTTCTATCCCGGTGGCCACGGGCCGCTGTGGGATCTGGCCGAGGATGCCGACTCGATCCGCCTGATCGAAAACCACTTCGCCGCGGGCAGGCCGGTCGCGGCGGTCTGCCACGGACCGGCGGTGCTGCGGCATGCGCAGGGCACGCTCAGCCAGCCGCTGGTCAAGGACAAGCGGGTCACCGGCTTCACCAACGCGGAGGAAGCGGCGGTGGAACTGACCGACGTGGTGCCGTTCCTGCTGGAGGACGAACTGAAGGCCAAGGGCGCGCGGTTCGAGGCCGGTCCGTCGTTCCAGCCGCACGTGGTGGTGGATGGGAAACTGGTCACCGGCCAGAACCCGGCGTCGTCGGAACCGGCGGCGCGCGCGCTGCTCGAATTGATCGGCTGAGTTCCCGCGGCCTTCACGGTTGCTTATCGCCCCGGCGCTAGAGTGCCCTCGTCCCTCACTGGAGCGACGGCCATGATCGAAGTACCGCAGACGCTGTATACGCGGCAGGCCGACATCGACCGGCTCGAGGCGATGGTGCAGGCGCTGCCGGACGAAGCGGTGGTGGAACTGCGCCTGGTCGATGGCGGCACGCTGACGGGCACCGTGTCCACCCGCCCGAGCGTGCAGGTGTTCCGCGATGCGGACGGCACGGAAGGCTTCAACGCGGTGGTGCGACTGGACGACCAGCGCGATCCGGCGCAGGCGCATTACCTGTGGATGGATCGCATCCGCGAGATCGTCCGGATCGGTTCGGCCTGAGCGGCGCACGCATGCCGCAGCTTCCGTCCGCCGACATCGCCTGTCCCTATTGCGGCGAGATCATCACGCTGTTCGTCGACGATTCGGCGGGCGAACAGGACTACGTCGAGGATTGCCAGGTCTGCTGCCGGCCGATCGAGATCCGGGTCGAGCCCGACGGGGATGGCGTGCCGGCGGTATCGGTGCGCCGCCAGGACGATGCCTGAGCCGGCCTTGACGCGGCGTTCGCCGGTGGCGATCCAGCATGCGCCGTCGTTTGCGAGGAGCGCGCTCATGTGCATCCGGAAAGTCCTGGGCGTCGCGGGCCTGCTGCTGGCCGCGGCCTGCATGCCCGTCGCGGCGCAGCAGGCCGACGAAGTGGGGCCGAATCCGCGCCTGCCGGCGCCGCAGAAGCGCTGGATTCCCACCGTGAACATCGCGCCCGCGGTCGGCTGGCCGCAGGGCGCGGCCCCCGTCGCCGCCGAAGGCCTGGCGGTGCAGGCGTTCGCCCGCGATCTCGATCATCCGCGCTGGCTGTACGTATTGCCGAACGGCGACGTGCTGGTGGCGGAGACGAATGCGCCTCCCAAGCCCGGCGAAAAGGGCGGGCTGCGAAGCTGGTTCATGAAACGGGCGATGGCCAAGGCCGGCGCCGGCGTGCCCAGCGCCAACCGCATCACCCTGCTGCGCGACGCCGACGGCGACGGCGTCGCCGAAACCCGCCACGTCCTGCTGGCGGATCTGTTCTCGCCCTTCGGCATGGCGCTGGTCGGCGATCAGCTCTACATCGCCAACGCCGACGCGGTGGTGCGGGTGCCTTATCGCGATGGCCAGACCCGCATCGATGCCATTCCGGCCAAGGTGGCGGAGCTGCCCGGCGGTCCCATCAATCACCACTGGACCAAGAGCCTGGTCGCCAGCGCGGACGGAAAACGGCTGTACGTGGGCGTGGGCTCCAACAGCAACGTCGGCGAAAACGGCATGGCGCATGAAACCGATCGCGCCGCGGTGCTGGAGATCGATCCCGCCAGCGGACAGCGGCGCGTGTACGCCTCCGGCCTGCGCAATCCGGTGGGACTGGCGTGGGAGCCCGCCACGGGCGCCTTGTGGGTGGTGGTGAACGAGCGCGACGAGATCGGTGATCAACTGGTGCCGGACTACCTCACGCGCGTGCGCGAGGGCGCCTTCTACGGCTGGCCCTACAGTTACTACGGCGCGCACGTGGATGCGCGGGTGCAGCCGCCGGATCCGGCGAAAGTGGCGAGCGCCATCGCGCCGGACTATGCGCTCGGCGCGCACGTGGCCGCGCTCGGCCTGGCGTTCGCGCATGGCGAGGCGATGCCGGCCCGGTTCCGCGAAGGCGCCTTCATCGGTTTGCACGGATCCTGGAACCGCGCCGAGCCGGCCGGCTACAAGGTGGTGTTCGTGCCGTTCTCGCGCGGCGAGCCCGCGGGGCCGCCGGTCGACGTGCTGACCGGCTTCCTCGATGGCGACGGCAACGCGCACGGACGGCCGGTCGGCGTGGCCTTCGATCGCGGCGGTGCGCTGCTGGTGGCCGATGACGTCGGCAACGTCATCTGGCGGGTGGCACCGCGTTGAGGACGTAAGCGCGATGACAGTCTGCCGGGCGTATGCTCGCGCGGTCGACGTTCCCGGGGAGGGGAGGGCACATGAACGGCACCGTAGAGGTTCCGCGTTCCAAAGGGTTCTGGCTGGTGGGCATCCTCGCCCTGGTCTGGAACCTGATCGGCGTGGCGATGTTCTGGATGCAGGTCAACATGGGCGCCGAGGCGCTCGCGCAAATGACCGAACAGCAGCGGCAGGTCTACGAGGCGACGCCGGCCTGGCTCAACGTGGCCTTCGCGATCGCCGTATTCGGCGGCGTGCTCGGCGCACTGGGCATGCTGATGGGCAAGCGCTGGGCGGTGACGATGTTCTTCGTGTCCCTGCTTGCGCTGCTGGTGCAGATGATCGGCGCCTACCTGGCCACCCCGGCCTGGGCCGCCTACGGCGCGGCGGGCCTGGTGATGCCGGTGGTGCTGATCGTCATCGCCCTGCTGTTCTGGCGCTACGCACAGAAGTGCGTGATGCGGGGCTGGCTGGTCTAGGGGGAACCTCCCGCCAGAGCTCCTTTCCTCCCCCTTTTGCAAAGGGGGAGGAAAGGCAAGGCTTTCCCGAATCCCGAATTCCGAATCCCGAATCCCGAATCCCCGCCCTCACCCCGCCTCGGCCACGTCCAGGCCGATGAAGCCGCCCGACTGCCGCCGCCACAGTGCGGCGTACAGGCCGTCGCGTTGCAGCAGTTCGTCGTGGCTGCCGGTTTCGATGATGCGGCCCTGGTCCATCACCACCAGCCGGTCCAGCACGGCGATGGTGGACAGGCGGTGGGCGATGGCGATGACGGTCTTGCCTTCCATCAAGGCGTACAGCTGTTCCTGGATGGCGGCCTCGACTTCCGAGTCCAGCGCCGACGTGGCTTCGTCCAGCACCAGGATCGGCGCGTCCTTCAGCAACACCCGCGCGATCGCCACGCGCTGGCGCTGGCCGCCGGACAGCTTCACGCCGCGCTCGCCGACGTGCGTGTCGTACCCGCTGCGGCCCTTGGCGTCGGTCAGCGTGCGGATGAACTCGTCGGCGTGCGCGCGCCGCGAGGCCTCGATGATCTGCGCCTCGGTCGCGTCCGGGCGTCCGTAGCGGATGTTGTCGCGGATGGAGCGGTGCAGCAGCGAGGTGTCCTGGGTGACCATGCCGATGTTGCGGCGCAGGGATTCCTGCCGGACCTGCGCGATGTCCTGGCCGTCGATCAGGATGCGCCCGCCTTCCAGGTCGTAGAAGCGCAGCAGCAGGTTGACCAGGGTCGACTTGCCGGCGCCGGAGCGGCCGACGATGCCGACCTTCTCGCCCGGACGGATCACCAGCGACAGATCCTCGATCACCCTGGACTGGCGGCCGTAGTGGAACTGCAGGTGCTCGAAGCGGATTTCGCCGCGGCTGACCTCCAGATCGCGTGCACCGTCGCCGTCGGTGATGGCCAGCGGCTGCGCGATGGTGTTCATGCCGTCCTCGACCGTGCCGATGTTCTCGAACAGCCCGGCGACTTCCCACAGGATCCAGTCCGACATCGAGCGGATGCGCATCACCAGGGCGATGGCGACCGCGATCGCGCCCAGCGAGATCGACCCCTGCAGCCACGCCATCACCGCGATGGCGCCCACCCCGGCCAGCAGCAGCGCGTTGATGCTGTGCAGGCTGACCGTCAGTTGGGTGACCAGGCGCATCTGCCGGTGCACGGTCACCATGAATTCGTCCATCGCGTCGCGCGCGTAGTCCTGCTCACGCATGGTGTGGGCGAACAGCTTGATGGTCTGGATGTTGGTGTAGCTGTCGACGATCCGGCCGGTCATCTGCGCGCGGGCGTCGGACTGCGCCATCGAGACCCGCTGCAGGCGCGGGACGAACCAGAACAGGATGACCAGGTAGCCGGCCAGCCACAGCGCCAGCGGCAGGATCAGGCGCAGGTCCGCGCGCCCGACCAGGATCACCGTGCCGACGAAGTAGACGACGACGTAGACGAACACGTCCATCAGCTTCATCACCGTCTCGCGGATCGCCAGCGCGGTCTGCATGACCTTCTGCGAAATGCGCCCGGCGAATTCGTCCTGGAAGAACGACACGCTCTGCCGCAGCAGGTAGCGGTGCGACAGCCAGCGCGCGATCATCGGGTAGTTGCCGAAGATGGTCTGGTGGATGACCAGCGACTGCACCAGCACCAGCAGCGGGTACACCAGCACCACCAGCACGCCCATCCACAGCAGGGTGGCGCCGTGGGTGGACAGGAAGCTGGCGCGATCGGCCTTGCCGAGCCAGTCGACCAGTTCGCCCATGAAATCGAAGAACAGGATTTCCAGCGCGGAAATGGTGCCGGTCAGCACCGACATCAGCAGCAGCCACGGCAACAGCGGCCGCGAGTAATGCAGCAGGAACGCGAACAGCCGGCGCGGCGGCGTGGCGGGTTCGCCGGCGGGGTAGGGATCAATCCGCTTTTCGAAGAATCGGAACATGGGTCGGGGTCTTCCGTGTGCACGGGGCACGTCAGGGGGAACGCCCGTCACGACGCCGTCGGCATCGCCGGACCGTCACCGCGCCGGGTAGGGCCAGGCCGCGCGCGCCTGGCGCAGGGCATGGCCCAGCCAGGCCAGCTGGTCGAGCATGGTGGAGGCGGCCTGCGCGCAGGCCGCCGCGTCGCGCGGCTGCCCGTCGGCGCCGAACCGCTCCCACGCCATCGGGAACAATATCGAATTGCGCACCGTGCAGGCGTGCAGTCCGGAAAACACCTGGCGCAGTTGCTCCACCGCGCGCGAACCGCCACTGACGCCGCCATACGCGACGAACGCCACCGGCTTGGCCTGCCAATGCTCCTGCACCGAATCGATCAGGAACTTCAGCGCCGCGGGATAGCCGTGATTGTACTCCGGCACCACCAGCAGGAACGCGTCGGCGCGCCAGATCCGCTGCTGCAGGTTCACCAGGTCGGCCGAGGGCGTCATCCCGTGGCGGTGCGGCAGCTCCATCAACGCCGGGTCGACCACGTCCACCGCGTAATCGCGGCGGCGGTCGATCTGGCCGCGGATCCAGTTCGCCACCACGTCGCAGAAGCGGCCTTCGCGGTTGCTGCCGTAAATCAGCGCCAGTTCGAGGGGAGGAGTCATGTGCAGCAAGGACTTGCGATGGGAGGCCGCACAGGGTAAAACCTCAATCAATATTGAGGTCAAGCGAGCGTGCCGTGCCAGCGCAAGCCAACCCCGCCCTGACGAGGAAGAAGAAGGCGAATGTCTGCATGGAACTGACCGTGGGCGAAGTGGCGGCGCGGGCCGGCGTGGCCGTGTCGACGCTGCACTTCTACGAAAGCAAGGGCCTGATCCACAGCTGGCGCAATGCCGGCAACCAGCGCCGCTATCCGCGCGAGGTGCTGCGGCGGGTCGCCATCATCAAGGTCGCGCAACGCACCGGTATCCCGCTGGCGGAAATCCGCGACGCGCTGTCGTCGCTGCCGGAAGGACGCACGCCCACCGCCGCCGACTGGCGCAAGCTGTCCGCGCGCTGGAAGGCGGACCTGGACGACCGCATCGAGCGCCTGACGCGCCTGCGCGATCACATGGACGGCTGCATCGGCTGCGGCTGCCTGTCGCTCAAGGTCTGCCCGCTGCGCAACCCGCTCGACGAACTCTCCGAGGAAGGCCCCGGTCCCCGTCTTCTCGACCCCTGACAGCCGCAGAGCCGGGCTTGTTCGGCTCCATCATGCGTGGGAGGAAGGCGCACTCCGCGAAAGGCCCGGCGGAGCAGGCTGCGCCCTACGCGTATGGAATTTCCCGGCGCTCTTCCGCGCTGCGGGTGCCGAGTTCGATCAACCGCATCACCGCGAGGGCTTCCTCCGGAGTGACCGGCGGCGGGGCGCCATCGACGATGGCCGCGCGCAGGGCGCTGTAGTAGTGCCGGTAGTCGCCGGGCAGGCTGTCGATCCCCTGCGCGACCAGCGCGCCGTCCTCGCCCGCCAGGGTCAATTCGCCCGGGCGCGGATCCGAACCCCAGCCGGCGTCACCGGGCATGCCGCCCGCGCGCAGCCGATCTTCCTGTGCATCCAGCCCGTGCTTGAGATAACTTCCGCGCTCGCCGTGGACGGCGAAGCGCAGGCCGTTGCCGGCCACCAGCGAGCCGGCGTGCAGGTGCACGCGCGTGCGCGGGTAGCGCAACTGGACGTGGAAGTAATCGGCGGCATGCGCGCCCGTCCGCTGCCCGGCCAGATCCGCCTGCACCGCCAGCGGCGTACCGAACAATTGCAGCGCCTGGTCGATCAGGTGCGGACCCAGGTCGTACCACAGGCCCGCACCCGGCACGTCGCTTTCGCGCCAGCGCTGCGCGACCTGCGGACGATAGCGATCGAAATGGGAATGGAATTCCGCGATGCCGCCCAGCACGCCGTCTTCCAGCAACTGGCGGACGGTCAGGAAGTCCGCGTCCCAGCGCCGGTTCTGGAACACGCTGACCAGGCGCTGGCTGTCGCGTGCCTGGGCGATCACCCGTTCGGCCTCGGCCAGGGTGACGGTGAACGGCTTGTCCACCACGACGTGCTTGCCCTGCGCCAGCGCGGCCAGGGCGAGCGGTGCATGGGTGTCGTTGGGCGTGGCGATCACCACCAGATCGACCGCGGGATCGGCGAAGGCGTCCGCGGCGTCGGCGACCACCCGCACTTGCGGCAGATCCGCATGCACCTTGCCGGCATCGCGCGAGACCACGGTGTGCAGGGACCATCCCGGCGTGCGGTTCAGCAGCGGCGCATGGAATACCTTGCCGACGAAGCCATATCCGAGCAGGGCGACATTGAGGGTGGTCATCGGTGTTCTCGCGGGAAGGGTGGTGCGGTTGCGGCCGCATCTTAACGCCTGCATGGCGCAGCTGAATGGCCCGCGACGCCTGCGCGGTCTTGATCGGCCTCTTCACGCCTGCTGTACGCACGCGTGGCAAGACTGGCCCCGCGTTCCCGCACAGGCAGGAGGAACCATGAAGCGATCCACGATTTCCACATTCCGTCTTCCGTTCGCCGCGGCCCTGGTGGCCGGCGCACTGCTGGTCGGCGCGAATGCCTCGGCACAGCAGCAGACCGAGCCGGAAGAACAGAACCGCGCCCAGCAGGGCGATTCGAGCCAGCCGGTCAACGACACCTGGATCACCACCAAGGTGAAGACCGAGCTGCTGGCCGCCGAGGACGTGTCCGGCCTCGATATCAAGGTTGAAACCACCAACGGCGAGGTCAAGCTGTCCGGCCGCGTCGACAACCAGGCCCAGATCGACAAGGCCGTGTCGGTCGCACGCAGCATCAAGGGCGTCAGCAAGGTCGACAGCAGCGGGCTGCGCGTCGGCAATCGATAGGCGTACGCCGGTCGGCGCGATCGGTCGACTGTCGTTTCACGGGTGTGGCACGAAGCGGGTGCATTCCAGCGCAGGATGCACCCGCTTCTCTTTGCGTGGCCGGCGAAAGGCCGCGCGGATGCGCACGATGCGCGTTGCGTGGTTCGCGCCGGGCGCGGTCATTCCCGCAGCAGGAGGTCGAGCAGCGCGCGCCGCTTGCGCGCACTCAGGCCGTTGAGCAGGTTCAGCAGGCGGCGCTGTTCGCCGGGAATCCGGTAGGCGGCGCCCGGCTCGGACACCTGGCGTCGCGGCGGGCCTTCGCCGGTCTCCAGCCAGTACGCATCGACGCCGAGCACATGGGCGAGCGAACCGATCTTCGATGTGCTCTTGCTGACGCCGCGTTCGAGTGCCGAATAGCTCGGTTGGGTGATGCCCACGGCGCGCGCGACCTGTTCCTGTGACATGCCGATCGCCGCACGCGCGTGGGTGAGTCGCTGGGCGAGAGTGGGACCTGCTTTGAGCATGCGCATACGCTAACGGCGGTGCCCGGTGGCAGGCAAACAGGCTTGTCTATCGGGAGTGCATATGCAAGGCTCTCTAACGGTCGCGAAGCGCGTTATTCCCGTGTGTTTTTTCACTTTTGTAATCCGCCCGCGATGCAAGGATTGCTGACAGGAGATCGAAGATGCAGGCATGCGGCACGCCGGAGGAAGAACCCGGTTACCACCTTCCGGAAGAAGCGCAACTGCAGTTGCAACAGGTGCGGGATCAACTCGAAATGATGGCGGCGATGGTGATGCCGGGACAGCGCCGCGATGACGCGCCCGATGCGTTGTGCGTGCAGCCGTCGGCGCTGGCGCACCGTTTCCGCCAGCTCGCGCGGGAGATGACCGAAGCGCTTGCCGCGGCGCGCTGGCAGGGATGAGGAAATAAGCGGGGCCGGGTCCACCCGACCCGGCCCCACGCCGTCCCTGGCATCACCGGCTCCGCCGATGGCTTTTCCCTGTGCGTCAGCGCTGCACGAGCGTCGTGTCGCTTCCGGCGCGCGGCGCCGGATCGCCGATCTCGCGCTTGACCGTGGCGAGCGCCGGATCCACGTCCGGCTCGCCCCAGCCGCCGAGCGACTTGTACACCGCGACCACGCCGACGTTGACGCCGGCTTCCGCTTGCGCGAGCGCATCGTCCGCCGCCAGTTGCGTGCGTTGCGCGTCGAGCAGGGTGAGGAAGTCCGATGCGCCGACCCGATAGCGGGCCTCGGCCAGTTCGGCCGCGCGGCGTGCGGCGGTGGCCTGCTCGTTCACCCGCAACAACTGGGTCTGGCGCTTGGCGTAGCCCATCAGCGCGTTCTCGGTGTCTTCCAGTGCGCCCAGCACCGCCTTTTCGTACTCGGCGATGGCACCGTCGTTCTGCGCCTGCACGGCGCGCAACCGCGCGCGCACGCTGCCCAGATCGAACGCCGCCCAGCTGATCGACGGGGTCACCGACCAGGCCTTGTTGTCACCGTTGATCAGTCCGCTGAAGTCGCCGGCGAGGAAACCGACGAAGCCGCGGATGCTGACGCGCGGGAACAGATCCGCGGTGGCGACGCCGACCCGCGCGGTGGCCGCGGCCAGCCGGCGTTCGGCCGCGCGCACGTCCGGCCGCTGGCGCAGCAGGCTGCCCGTATCGCCGATCGGCAGCACCTTCACCAGCGCCGGCGTCTCGCGCGGCGCCAGCAGGGCGTCGAGTGTGCCGGGCCGGCGCCCGGTCAGCACCTCGATGCGATGGCGCGACTGCGCCTCGGCGGTTTCCAGCACCGGCAGGGTCGCCTCGATCGCCTTCATCCGCGCCAGGCTGCTCTGCACTTCCAGTTCGGTGCCGGCGCCCAACTGCCAGCGCGACTCGGTCAGGCGCTGGGTCTCGCCCAGGTTGTCCAGGGTCTTGCGGGCCACATCGAGGCGCTTCTGCGCACCGCGCAGCTCGAAGTAGTTGCGCGCCACTTCCGCCGCCACGCTCACCTGCATGGCGGTCATGTCGTTGCGCTGCGCCTGCAGATCCGCGTGCGCGGCTTCGGCGGAGCGGCGCAGGCGGCCGAACAGATCCAGTTCCCAGGCGGCGTCGAAGCCGACGCTGTCGGTCTCGGTTTCCACCCGGCCCTGGTCGACGACCGGTTGCTTGCTGCGGGTCTGCTCGACGCCCAGTTGCACGTGCGGCGCCAGATCCAGCCGGCGTTCGCTGAACACCGCGCGCGCTTCCTGCACGCGGGCCGCGGCGATCCACAGATCCGGATTGGCGGCGAGCGCGTCGGCGATCAGTTGATCGAGCGTGGCGTCGCCGAACTGCGACCACCAGTTGGCGACCGGGCGGGTGTCGTTGAACGCGGCATCGCCGGCGCTGGGCAGCGTGGCCGGCGCCAGCTCCGGCGCGCGGTAGTCCGGGCCGACGGTGGCGCAGGCGGCCAGCAGCGCCGAGGCGATGCCGACGACGAGGGAACGGATCACCATGGCAGCACCTCTTCGCGGTAGAAGAACCCGCCCTGCGGGCCGTTGTCGTCGATCAGCGCCAGGGCGACGCTGGTGCGGGCGCCGTCGGGAATGTCGAGTTCCCCTTCGCCGGCGTTCATGTCGGTCTTCACGTAACCGGGATGGATGGTGTTGACCTTGATCCGGCTGTCGCGCAGTTCATAGGCCAACTGCACCGTCCAGGCGTTCACCGCGGTCTTGGAGACGTTGTAGGCGGGCACCTTGAAGTCGTAGATGGGCGAGGCCGGATCGGCATTGAGCGCCAGCGATCCCAGGATGCTGGATACGTTGACGATGCGGCCGGCATTGGACCTGTGCAGCAGCGGCAGGAACGCCCGGGTCACCGCGATCAGGCCGAACACGTTGGTGTCGAAGGTCCGGCGCCAGGTGGACGCGCTCTGTTCGGACACTTTCTTGCCCGTCTCGTCGATCAGGATGCCTGCGTTGTTGACCAGGATGTCCAGGCGGCCGTGCCGGGCTTCGACCGAGCGGACCGCCTGCGCGATGCTGTCGTCGTCGGTGACGTCCAGCGCGATCGCTTCCACCGGCAGTCCTTCGGCCTGCAGCTTGAGCGCGGCCTCGACCGCGCGCTCGCGATCGCGGCCGGCCAGCAGCGTGTGCACGCCGGCTTCGGCCAGCTGGCGCACGGTCTGCAGGCCGATGCCGCGGGTGGCGCCGGTGACCAGCGCGATGCGGGATGTGTCTTGCATGGGATTCTCCAGTACGTGGGGGAGGGAGAAACGAACCCGGGAATGGGCGTATCAGGCGTGGGCGTCGCCGCTCGCGTGCGCCGGGGCATGCGAGACCAGCGGGCGATGCGCGAGCTTGCGCAGCGCCACGTAGAACACCGGGGTCAGGAACAGGCCGAACAGGGTGACGCCCAGCATGCCGGCGAACACCGTGATGCCGGTGACCGAGCGGACTTCCGCGCCGGCGCCGGTCGACAGCACCAGCGGCACCGTGCCGGCGATGAACGCCACCGAGGTCATGATGATCGGGCGCAGGCGCAGGCGGCAGGCTTCCAGCGCCGATTCGACGATGCTCCTGCCCTGCAGTTCCAGTTCGCGGGCGAACTCGACGATCAGGATCGCGTTCTTGCACGCCAGGCCCATCAGCACCACCAGGCCCACCTGCACGAACACGTTGTTGTCGCCGCCGGTCAGCCAGACGCCGGCCAGCGCGGACAGCAGCGTCATCGGCACGATCAGGATCACCGCCAGCGGCAGGGTCCAGCTTTCGTACAGCGCCGCCAGCACCAGGAAGGCCAGCATCACCGCCAGCGGGAACACCACCAGCGCGGCCTTGCCCTGGGTCGCCTGCTGGTAGCTCAGGTCGCTCCAGTCGATGCCCATGCCAGTCGGCAGGACCTTCTCGGCCAGTTCGGTGACCTTGGCCATCGCTTCGCCGGAGGACAGCACGCGCGGGTCGGCTTCGCCCAGCAGATCGGCGGCCGGATAGCCGTTGAAGCGGATCACCGGATCCGGGCCGTAGGTCTGCTTGATGTCCACCATGCTGCCGACCGGCACCATCTCGCCGTTGGCGTTGCGGGTGCGCAGGTTGGCGATGTCCTCGACGCTGTCGCGGTACGGACCGTCCGCCTGCGCGATCACCTGCCAGGTGCGGCCGAACATGTTGAAGTCGTTGACGTAGGCCGAACCCAGGTAGGTCTGCAGAGTGTCGAACAGCTCGGTCAGCGGCACGCCCTGCGCCTTGGCCTTGACGCGATCGACCTCGGCGTCCAGCTGCGGCACGTTGGCCTGGTAGCTGCTGATCGGGAAGCCCATGCCCGGCGTCTGCGCCGCCGCGCCCTGGAACGCCTGCACCGCGTTCTGCAACTCGCCGTAACCCAGGCGGGTGCGATCCTCGATGAACAGCGACCAGCCCGAGCCATTGCCCAGGCCCTGGATGGGCGGCGGCATCAGCGCGAAGGTGAAGCCCTCCTGGATGGAGGAGAACTTCTGGTTCAGCTCGGCGGTGATCTGCTCGGCGCTGTTCTTGCGCTCACCGAACGGCTTGAGGTTGAAGAACACCACGCCGCTGTTGGGCGTGTTGGTGAACTGCAGCGGGTTGAGGCCGGGGAAGGCGATCTCGTCCTGCACGCCTTCCACTTCCATCGCCATCTTCGCCATCTTCTTCAGCACCGCGTCGGTGCGCTCGATGGAGGCGCCTTCGGGCATCTTCACGCCGGCGATGATGTACAGCTTGTCCTGCAGCGGGATGAAGCCCGCCGGCACGGCCTTGAACATCACGCCCGCGCCGACCAGCAGCAACGCGTACACCGCGAACACCGCGCCGCGGCGGCCGAGGGTGCGCGAGACCGCGCCTTCATAGCGCTCGGAGCTGCGCTTGAAGAAACGGTTGAACGGACGGAACAGCCAGCCGAACAGGCGGTCGATCAGGCGCGCCGGGGCGTCCTTCGGGGCGCCGTGCGGCTTCAGCAGCTTGGCGGCCAGCGCCGGCGACAGGGTCAGCGAGTTGATCGCCGAGATCACGGTGGAAATGGCGATGGTGACCGCGAACTGCTTGTAGAACTGGCCGGTCACGCCGGTCAGGAACGCCATCGGCACGAACACCGCGCACAGCACCAGCGCGATCGCGATGATCGGGCCGGATACTTCCTTCATCGCCAGGTGCGCGGCCTCCAGCGGCGTGGCGCCGTCCTCGATATGGCGTTCGACGTTCTCCACCACCACGATGGCGTCGTCCACCACGATGCCAATCGCCAGCACCAGGCCGAACAGGGTCAACGTGTTGATGGAATAGCCGAGCAGGTAGAGCACGGCGAAGGTGCCGACCACCGATACCGGCACGGCCAGCAGCGGGATGATCGAGGCGCGCCAGGTCTGCAGGAACAGGATCACCACCAGCACCACCAGCAGGGTCGCTTCCATCAGCGTGGTGATCACCGACTTGATCGAATCGCGCACGAACACGGTGGTGTCGTACACCGAAGTGATCTCGACGCCCGGCGGCAGCTTCTTGCGGATCTCGGCCATCTTCTCGACGACCGCGTCGCGGATGTTCAGCGCGTTTGCGCCCGGCGCCTGGAAGATGCCCAGCGCCGCCGCGTTCATGCCGTTCAGGCGCGCGCGCAGGGTGTAGTCGCCGGCGGCCAGTTCGATCCGGGCCACGTCCGACAGGCGCACGATTTCGCCTTCGCTGCCGCTCTTGAGCACGATGTCGCCGAACTCCTCGGGAGTCTCCAGCCGCCCCTTGGCGTTGATCGGCAACAGGAAATCGCTGCCGTTGGGCATCGGTTCGGCGCCGAGCTGGCCGGCGGACACCTGCACGTTCTGCTCGCGCACCGAACGCAGCACGTCGCTGGCGGTCAGGCCGCGCGCGGCGACCTTGTCCGGATCCAGCCAGATGCGCATGGCGTAGTCGCCGCCGCCGAAGGCCTGGGCGTCGCCCACGCCGGGGATGCGCGCCATCTCGTCCTTCACGTGCAGGCGCATGTAGTTGCGCAGGTACAGCGAGTCGTACTTGCCGTCCTTGGAGACGAGGTGGACGACCATCAGGAACACGGGCGACTGCTTCTGCGTGGTCACGCCCTGCCGGCGCACGTCCTCGGGCAGGCGTGCCTGCGCCTGGGCGACGCGGTTCTGCACCCGCACCGCCGCTTCGTCGGGATCGGTGCCCGGGCGGAAGGTGACGGTCATCTGCAGCACGCCGTCGGAACCGGCGACGGACTTGACGTACATCATGTCCTCGACGCCATTGATGGCTTCTTCCAGTGGGGTGGCGACGGTTTCGGCGATCACCTTGGGGTTGGCGCCGGGATAGACCGTGCGCACGACCACCGAGGGCGGCACCACTTCGGGGTACTCGCCGATCGGCAGCATCGGAATCGCGATCAGGCCGGCGGCGAAGATCACGATCGACAGCACCGCGGCGAAGATCGGCCGGTCGATGAAGAATCTTGAGAAGTCCATGGGTGGATTTCCTTGGAAAATTGAAATGCAAACGGGCTTGCCCCTCCCCCGGGGAGGGGAGTGGGGAGGGGCAGCACACAAGAGGGGAAACACCCGCCCGCGTCCTGCGGACGGGCGGACCATCACTTCATCGCGACGGCGTCGGGCGCGGGCGCCTTGGCTTCCGCGGGCGCGTCCATCGCCACGACCTTGGCGTTGACCGGCATGCCGGGGAAGAACACCTTCTGCACGCCGTTGATGATCACGCGGTCACCGGCGGCCAGGCCCTGCTCGACGATGCGAAGGCCCTGGACCATGCGGCCCAGCTTCACGTCGCGGCGCTGCGCCTTGCCTTCCTTGTCGACCACGTAGACATAACGGCGATCCTGGTCGGTGAGCACGGCCTTGTCGTCGACCAGTGCGGCCTTGAACTCGCCGCTGCCCAGCAGCCGCACGCGCGCATACAGGCCCGGCGTGAACAGGCGATCCCTGTTGTCCAGCACCGCGCGGGCGCGGATGGTGCCGGTGCTGCGATCGACCTGGTTGTCGAGGAAGTCGACCGTGCCGCTGTGCGGGAAGCCCTGATCGTCGGCCAGCGCGACCTGCACCGGGACTTTGCCGTCGCGTTCGCTCGGGCGCTCGCCCTTGCGCGCCATCTCCGCGTAGCGGAGGAACGCGCGTTCGTCCGCGTCGAAGTGCACGTGCACCTTGTCCAGCGACACCAGCGTGGTCAGCACGCTGGCGCTGTCGCCGGCGGTGACCAGATTGCCGGCGGTCACCAGCGCGCGCCCGGCACGGCCGTCGATCGGCGCGCGCACCTGGGTCCATTCCAGGTTGAGGCGGGCCGAATCCACCGCCGCCTGCGCGGCGGCGACGTTGGCCTGGGCCTGCGCGGCGGCGGAACGGCGCTGCTCGTATTCCTCGGTGGAGATGGCCTGCAGTTCGGACAGCTTGCGCGCGCGTTCGGCTTCGCTGCGGCCCAGTTCGGCCTGGGTGCGCGCACGCGCCAGTTCGGCCTGCGCGCGCGCCAGTTCGGCGCGGTAGCTGCGGGCGTCGATGGTGAAGAGGACGTCGCCCTTCTTCACTTCCTGGCCTTCGGTGTAGTTGACGCGTTCGATGTAGCCGGACACGCGCGGACGCAGCTCGACGTTCTCGATCGCCTCGATGCGGCCGCTGAACTCGTCCCACTGGCTGACCGGCTTGATCAGGACCGGCGCGACGCTGACCGAAGGCGGCGGTGGCGCGCCGGCTTCGCTGGCCTGGCCGCCGCTGCAGCCGGCCAGGATGGCCAGCGACAGCGCGCTGGCCGCGCCCAGGGCAAGGAATCGTCGCGTACGCGGAGCGATGTCGATGTACTTGTTCATGGAAGTCTCGTGGGTGGTGGGGGAGGGAACAACGGGCGAAGGCTAAGACCTGAACTTAAGTTGAGGTCAAGCGGGGGCGGCATCGCCCCAGCGGGAAGCGGGAAAATCGGAAAACAGGGTCCGGGTCGGCGCTTCCGCCAGCTCCTTGGAGTAGGAGACGATCGGGAGCGGCTTGCCGTGACGGCTCAGCAGCGATACCGCATTGCGGCCCACCGCCAGCGCGTTGGGCCATTCGGCGCAGGCATGGACGGCGTTGGCCGGCGTGCAGATCGGTTTGTCCACCGACAGCAACTGCACCCGCACGCCCATCGCATGCGCTTCCTCGTGCAGCACCTGCGCCATCATCCGCATCGTCGCGCCGGTGACCGAGGCGTGGCCGTATCCGGACCAGCCGCGTTCGGCGAACGGTCCGCCGACCAGGATGTAGTGCGTGGTGCCACCCGACTCGGCCAGCAACGGCAACAGGTGCCGGGCCGCGGCCAGGTGCGGGATCACGTCCATCTCCAGCTTGTGGCGCAGCACGTCGCTGGGCTTGTCCAGCAGGCGTCCCGCTTCCAGCGGACTGGTCAGGCTGGCGAACACCGCGCGCAGCGGCCGGCCGCGCGCGCGGATGTCGCGGGCCAGCCGCGCCGCATCGTCATCGCTGAAGATGCAGCCGCTGTGCATCAGCTCCAGTCCCGGCTCGTCGCTGAAACGCTCGGCCAGCGTCTGCATGCGCGGGCCCTCGCGTCCGACCGCCAGCACCGGGCTGCCGACTTCCAGCAGGGCGCCGACCACGCCCGCGCCGACCGTGCCGGCCGCGCCCAGCACCAGCGCCTGCGGATGCGCGATCGCCTTCACGACCGGCTCCGGCGAGGGCCGGTCAGCAGGGCGCGCTGGCCGAATGCGCGGGCGCGCACCACGGTCGCGACGCCGGCCTGCATGCGGCGCGGCACGGTGAACTCGCGGAATCCCGACACCGGTGGCCGCGGGGACAGGCGCGAACGCGACGCTTCGGTCGGCGCGTCGGCGGACTGTCCCCGGGACCAGCGGCGCCACCAGCCAGCCAACACACCGAACACGCCGCCGCGCGTGGGGAGGGGGGAAGCGGCGGCGGCGTGCCGGGGGGCGGCCTGTTCCGCGTCGGCGGGGGAGGATTCCGACGTGGGGGAAAGTGTGGAACGGCGGTGCGGCAGGCCGATATCCGGATCCTGCGGCGTGATTGCCCAATCCTGCGCGGCGGGGGCGACGGCGCGGACCGGAATCGTGGCGGCCAGGTTCAGCCGCAGCGGCGCGGGCAGCGCCGGCGCCGGCGAGGCGGCACGGATGTGGAGTATCCCGCTCATGGGATTTTTTCTCCCGTTTGCGGGACAATCGCCGGCATCAGCGAGAAAGCGGACGCAGACGGCGAAAAATCATGACCCGCGTCACCCCGATCCGGCCGGCGGCGGGGACGCAGCCGGATCTCCACGCCGGGCGCGCGCTGGCCCAGGGCAAACGCCCGCATGGCCGGCCTTTCGGCCGGGTCGCGGGCGGCGAGGGAGAGGCGGGTTGGCAGGGGAAACTTCATGGATGCCGTCACTGCGGATGGAGCAGGCGGCTACCTTATGCGGATAAAGGGGACTTGATTAGTCCAGATTTAGGGGAATAATCATCCCGCTGGCGGTCCAATCCGGATCCGCCTCCCCGGAGTCCCCCATGAGCCACGATCTGAACGACACGCTGATCTTCGTCAAGGTGGTCGAGCAGGGCAGTTTCATCGCCGCCGCCAAGTCGCTTGGCCTGCCCAAGACCACGGTCAGCCGCAAGGTGCAGGAACTGGAAACGCGCCTGGGCGCGCAACTGCTGCATCGGACCACCCGCAAACTCGGCCTCACCGAAGCAGGCAACATCTATTACGAACACTGCCAGCGCATCGCGCGCGAACTGAGCGAGGCCGAAAGCGCGGTCAACCAGTTGCAGGGCGGGCCGCGCGGCTGGTTGCGCTTCACCACGCCGTATTCGATCGGCATCGACAAGATCGCGCCGCTGCTGGGCGAATTCCATGCCCAGTACCCGGAAATCCGCGTGGAGATGCTGCTGAGCAACGAACCGCTGGATCTGATCGGCGGCGAGATCGATGTCGCCCTGCGCCTGGGCAACCTGCCCGATTCCAACCTGGTCGCGCGCCGCCTGGGCGTCCTGCGCACCCAGGTCTATGCGAGCAAGAGCTACCTCGCGCGCTACGGCGAGCCGCTCGGCCCGGACGATCTGCAACACCATCGCGCGCTGGCGATGCCGAAACACCGCCGCGGCGGCGGCAGCTTCTGCTGGACGCTCAACGACGGCAACCAGGACAAGGACTTCGCGATCAATCCGATTCTGATCGCCAACGATCCGGCCGCGCTGAAGGGCGCGCTGCTGTGCGGCGAAGGCCTGATGGTGGCGGCGGACGTGATGGTCAAACCCTACCTGGAGCAGGGCTACGTGCAGCGCGTGCTGGCCGGCTGGACCGGACCGGAGTTCGAGTTCAACGCCGTGTTCCCGCGCGGCCGGATGATGTCGCCGAAGGTGCGCGCGTTCGTCGATTTCCTGGTCGAGCGGCTGAAGTTCGACATGGATTACATGATGGAACACTGCCCGGTGTACCTGAAGCAGCAGGCCGAAGCCTGCGCGAGCGCGCTGGCCGAATCGGTGCGTCGCGAAACCGAAGCGGAGGAAGCGGCGGAAATCGCCGCGGGCCGCCGCGTGCTGGCGGAAGTGGTGGACTGAGCCGGTGTTCCCGCGCCGCTGCCACGCGACCGGCTAACATGCCGGCGGTGGCGCGACGCGCGCGCCTTGGCCGGAGGCGAACGATGAAAACATGGATTCCCCTGATCGCGGCGCTGCTGCTGGTTGCCTGCAAACCCGCCGCGGAAACCGCGCCCGCGGAACCGGCCGCGCCGGCCGCGGATGCACCGGCGTCATCCGTGCCGGAACCGATCGCCCGGACCCACGGCGGCGCGGCGGCGCCGACGCCGGCGGCGGCAGGCGAAGTCGATGATCACACCGAGGTCAACCAGCGCATCGGCCAGTTGCTCGGCGACGCCAGCCGTTACGAATCCGCGATCCTGGCCTTCCAGCAGGCGGTGGCGCAGAAGGACGCCGCCACCGTGGCGGCGATGATTGATTTTCCCTTCAAGACCACCGTGGACGGCCAGCCGGCGGTCATCCGGGACGCGCCCGAGTTCATCGCCCGCTACGGCCGCATCGTCACGCCGGAGATGGCCGACGTGATCGTGCGCCAGCGCTATTCGGAACTGTTCGTCAACGGCAAGGGCGTGATGTTCGGCGGCGGCGAGGCCTGGCTCAACGGCATCTGCGTGGACGATGCGTGCAGCTCGTTCAACGTGCGGGTGGTGGCGCTGCAACCGACCCGGTGACACCGCGCCGGTACAGGCGCATCCGTACAGGGAAACAGGGCGGCCGGGGCCGCCCTGTCCGTTTCCGGCGAAGACCGGATCGCGTCATTCCACCTTCACTTCCACCCGTCGCGCTTCATCTGCGTTGCCGTTGCCCTCGGTCTGCACCGGCTTGTCCAGTTCGATGCGATCCGCGGCCACGCCGTTCACCACCAGCCACTGCTGGATGGCCTGCGCGCGCTGTTTCGCCAGTTCCTGGTTGGTGGCCAGATCGCCGCTGGCGTCGTGGAAACCCGACACCCGCGCCTTGCTTCCGGGGCTGGCATGCAGGCTGCCCAGCACGCTGGCCAGCCGCGCGCTGGCGTCGGCGGGCACCACCGCCGAACCGACGTCGAAGTACACCCGGGCGAGGCGATCGTTGGTCAGTTCGGCCACGTGCATTGCTTCGGCCGAATGGGCGGTGCCCGTCGGGGCGCCCGCGCCGCCCTTGAACCATCCGTCCACCGGCAGCAGCGGGACCAGCAACAGCGCGACGATGTTGATGATCTTGATCAGCGGATTGATCGCCGGACCCGCGGTGTCCTTGTAGGGATCGCCGACGGTATCGCCGGTCACCGCCGCCTTGTGCGCATCGGATCCCTTGCCGCCGTGATGGCCTTCCTCGATGTATTTCTTGGCGTTGTCCCACGCGCCGCCGCCGGTGCACATCGACACGGCGACGAACAGTCCGGTGACGATCGTGCCCATCAGCAGGCCGCCCAGCGCGGCCGGGCCCAGCAACAGGCCGACGATGATCGGGATGATCAACGGCAGCAACGAGGGCACGATCATTTCGCGGATGGCGGATCGGGTCAGCAGGTCGACCGCCTTGTCGTACTCCGGCTTGCCGGTGCCTTCCATGATGCCCTTGATCTCGCGGAACTGGCGGCGCACTTCCTCCACCACCGCACCGGCCGAGCGGCCTACCGCCTGCATCGCGAACGCACCGAACAGATACGGGATCAGGCCGCCGATCAGCAGGCCGACCACCACCTTGGGATCGTTGATGGCGAAGCTCACCACGCCCTCGCCGAATTTCTCGCCCAGCTTGTGCGCGTAATCGGCGAACAGCACCAGCGCGGCCAGCGCGGCCGAACCGATCGCGTAGCCCTTGGTGACCGCCTTGGTGGTATTGCCGACCGCGTCCAGCGCATCGGTGATCCTGCGGATGTCCGGGCCCAGTTCGCTCATCTCGGCGATGCCGCCGGCGTTGTCGGTGATCGGGCCGTAGGCGTCGAGCGCGACCACCATGCCGGCCATCGACAGCATCGCGGTGGCGGCCACGGCCACGCCGTACAGGCCGCCGATCCAGAAACTGGCGAGAATCGCGATCGCCACCGCGATCACCGGCAGCGCGGTCGACTTCATCGAAACCGCCAGGCCCGCGATGATGTTGGTGGCGTGGCCGGTCTCGGAAGCCTTGGCGACCTGCTGCACCGGCGAATATTCGGTGGCCGTGTAGTACTCGGTGATCACCACCATCGCCGCGGTCAGCACCAGGCCGATCACCGCGCAGCCGAACAGCGGCATCAGCAGTTCCGCCGGGAACATCGACCGGGTGACGAAGAAGAACGCGATCGCCGCCAGCACGCCCGAGACGGCCAGGCCGCGGTACAGCGCGTTCATGATCTTGCCGCCGTCGCGCGCCTTGACGAAGAACGTGCCGACGACCGAAGCGATGATGGAGACCGCGCCCAGCACCAGCGGATAGACCACGCCGGCCCAGCCGTAGGACGCGAAGGAAATGCCGGCGATCAGCATCGCCGCGATCACCGTCACCGCGTAGGTCTCGAACAGATCCGCCGCCATGCCGGCGCAGTCGCCGACGTTGTCGCCGACGTTGTCGGCGATCACCGCCGGGTTGCGCGGATCGTCCTCGGGAATGCCCGCTTCGACCTTGCCGACCAGGTCCGCGCCGACGTCGGCGCCCTTGGTGAAGATGCCGCCGCCCAGTCGCGCGAAGATCGAAATCAGCGAGGCGCCGAAGGCCAGGCCGACCATCGGCTGCAACGCCGCCTTGATCGCCGCCTCGGTCGCCTGGCCGTTCCACACCACCAGGAAGTAGCCGGCCACGCCCAGCAGGCCCAGGCCGACCACCAGCAGCCCGGTGACGGCGCCGCCAGTGAAGCTGATCTTCAATGCGTGGTTGAGTCCGTGGGTGGCGGCCTCGGCCGTGCGCACGTTGGCGCGCACCGAGACGAACATGCCGATGAAACCGGCCACGCCCGACAGCAGCGCGCCGATCGCGAAGCCGATGGCGGTGGGCCAGCCCAGCGCGGGCACCAGGCCGATGATCAGGAACAGGATGACGCCGACGATCGCGATGGTGGTGTACTGCCGGCGCAGATAGGCGCTCGCGCCTTCCTGCACCGCCGCCGCGATTTCCTGCATGCGCGGGTTGCCGGCAGGCCGCGAGAGAATCCAGCGTGCCGAGAAGATCCCGTAAAGAATTGCCACCGCGGCGCAGACCAGCGACAGCGTCAAACCGTGTTGTTCCAGCATGACCCCTCCCAAGGTTGGATGGATGACGTCCGGCGAGTGCGTGACGGTCGAATCCGGGTGGGGCGGTGATCCCGATGGAGCCTGTCGAACGGGATACAGCCACCGCGGCGGATGCCGCGCGGATACCGACGTGTTCAGACAATCCCTGGAGCGCCCCGAGTATGACCCGAGCCCGCCCCGCCCGCCAACCGCGGGGCGGGGTTCAGGCGGGCCGTGCCAGCCTTGCGCGGTCGTGTTTCCGAGGTTGCCCGATGCGTTCGACTTTCCCCCTCGCCCTGACCGCCACCCTGGCCTTCATCGCCGCCCTGCCGGCGTTCGCGGCCGAACCGCAGCCGGAAATCAAGCGTCCGGCGCCGGCCACCGCCCAGGCCGTGGGCGCGGTCCACACCATCCGCCAGATTCCGGAAGCCTGTGCCCGTTTCGAGGGCATGTTCACCGGCGATGCGGCGCAGCCATACCGCTTCAGCGTGGTCCGCACCAGCGCCCAGTGCCAACCGCGCGCGCGCCTGCTGGATGCCGCCAAGGCCAAGCCGGACACGGCGTCGGGCTGGCTGCTCAACGATGTGATCCGCATCCCCAGCGCCGCCTGCGCCTCGCAGCAGGCGGTGGTGCGCGTCTGGCGCAAACCGGTGGCGGTCAGCACGCCGGACAAGGACGGCCAGGGCCAGGCCCGGATCTACCTGGAAGACGCCAGGCAGGACATCGCCGCCGGCAAGATCGCGCACGCGAAGATCCCGCTGTTCGCGGCGGAAATGAAGGTCGAGGGCCAGTGCCCGTAAGGCGGGCCCTGGCCCGCCGTCGCCATGCGTCGATTGCAGCGCGCTGGCCGCGGAATGCGGTCAATCAAGCGGACGTGCTCACGCATTGCACGTCACGCGATGGGAATCTTCATCGCGGAGTCCGGGCGAACCGGACTCCATCGCCTCGTTTCGACGTGCCTCACCCTTCCCACTTCGGCAGTTTCTGCTTCACCGCCACGTTCTTCAGCGCGACATATTTCGGCAGGCCGTCGCGGCCGAATCCGGGATACGCCTCGCCACGGATCAGCGGTTCCAGGTATTTGCGCGCGGCGGCGGTGATGCCGTAGCCGTCCTTGCGGATGAAGCCGGCGGGCATTTTCTTTTCGTGGTTGGCAACCTTCTCCAGCGGTGCCGCCTCGATCTTCCAGCGATGCGGCGCGTCCGACGTCCGCACGATCACCGGCATCACCGCGTTCCGGCCCTTCAGCGCGTACTGCACCGCGGCCTTGCCGACCGCCTGCGCCTGTTTCCAGTCGGTCTTCGAGGCGATGTGGCGGGCCGAGCGTTGCAGATAGTCGGGCAGGGTCCAGTGCACCTTCAGCCCCAACTGATCCTTGACCCGGCCGGCCAGGTACGACGCGACGCCGCCGAGCTGGGTATGGCCGAACGAATCCTTGCCGCCGCCGGCATCGGCGACGAAGCGGCCGTCGGCGTGCTGGATGCCCTCGCTGGCCACGACCACGCACCAGCCCACCCTGGCGACCACTTTCTGCACCTGCGCCAGGAATGCCGCCTCGTCGTAGGCGCGCTCGGGGAACAGGATGATCTGCGGGGCATCGTCCGGCGACTGCCCGGCCAACCCGGCCGATGCGGCCAGCCAGCCGGCGTGCCGGCCCATGGCTTCGTACACGAACACCTTGGTCGAGGTTTCCGCCATCGCCGCCACGTCCAGCGCGGCCTCGCGCACGGACACCGCGGTGTACTTGGCCGCCGAGCCGAAGCCGGGACAGGTGTCGGTGACGGCCAGATCGTTGTCCACCGTCTTGGGCACGCCGATGCAGGTCAGCGGGTAGTCGAAGGCCTTGGCCAGTCGGGACACCTTGAGCGCGGTGTCGGCCGAATCATTGCCGCCGTTGTAGAGGAACCAGCGCACGTCGTGGGCCTTGAACACCGCCAGCAGGCGCTCGTAGCGCGCGCGATCGGCTTCCAGCGACTTCAGCTTGACCCGGCACGAGCCGAATGCGCCGCCCGGCGTCTGCGCCAGCGCGCGGATGGCGGCCGCCGATTCCCGGCTGGTGTCGATCAACTCTTCGCGCAGGGCGCCGAGGATGCCGTTGCGGGCCGCCAACACCTTGATTTTACGGGCGCGGGCCTCGCCGATGACGGCCGCGGCCGTGGCGTTGATGACGGCCGTGACGCCGCCGGACTGCGCATAAAGTAGGGTGCCCTGGGTCATGGGGAATTCGTTCCGGGTTGCCTGGATGCGGTAAGCTTCACACAGATGACGCGGTGCAGCGAGGCGCGGTGGATCCCGCCGCCCGGCGCCGCCAGCAGGATTCTAGTTCGGGAGTTACACAATGCGATTGGTTCTACTGGGCCCCCCCGGGTCGGGCAAGGGCACTCAGGCGGCGCGTCTGAAGGAATATCTGCAGGTTCCCCACATCTCCACCGGTGATCTGCTCCGCGCGGAAGTCGCTGCGGGCTCGCCGCTGGGCCTGCAGGCCAAGGAGATCATGGCGCGCGGCGATTTCGTCAGCGACGAAATCCTGCTGGGCATGCTGGAGGACCGTTTCGCCCGTCCGGATACCGCCAACGGATTCATCCTGGACGGTTATCCGCGCAACCTCGCGCAGGCCGACGCGCTCGGCGTGCTGCTGGACAAGATCCGCCAGCCGATGGATTTCGCCGTGCAGCTGGAAGTGCCCACGGATCTGCTGGTCGAGCGCATCGCCGGCCGGGCCAAGGCCGAGGGCCGCGACGACGATTCCCCGGAAGTGGTCCGCAATCGCCTGGACAAGTACACCAGCCAGACCGCGCCGGTCATCGAGTATTACCGCCAGCACGGCCAGCTCACCGTCGTCGACGGCGTCGGCTCGCTGGACGAAGTGTTCAGCCGCCTGATCGAGGCGCTGTCGCCGGCGAAGGAAGTCGGCTGAGGCCGGCGTCCACGGCGCCCGGCCTGCCGCGGTGGCAGGCCCGCGCCGGAAGCGGGGCCGGCAGCCGCCGCGCCCCGGCCCGGTCCTGATCGCACCGCGAGGCCGGTGCGCCATCCCGCTCCGATCCGCCCGCGTGCCGAAAACCGGACACTGGGCTACAGTCTCGTCGTTCACCACGGAAGCGTCGTCTTGAAGATCCACATTCTGGGAATCGCCGGTACCTTCATGGGCGGCGTGGCCGCGCTTGCGCGCGAGCTCGGGCATGAGGTCGAAGGCAGCGACCAGGCCATCTATCCGCCGATGTCCACCCAGTTGGAAACACTCGGCATCGCGCTGGCGCAGGGCTATCTTCCGGACAACATCTCGCCGGATTGCGACGAGATCGTGATCGGCAACGCGCTCTCGCGCGGCAACGCGGCGGTCGAGGTGGTGCTGGACGAAGGGCGCCGCTACACCTCCGGCGCGCAGTGGCTGTCGGAGCGGGTGCTGCCGGGCCGCGACACGCTCGCGGTGGCGGGTACGCATGGCAAGACCACCACCACCACCATTCTGGCGTACCTGCTGGAAGCGGCCGGGCGTTCGCCGGGTTTCCTGATCGGCGGCGTGGCCGAGGATTTCGGCGTGTCCGCGCGGATCGGCGGCGGCCGCGAGTTCGTGGTGGAGGCGGACGAATACGACACCGCCTTCTTCGACAAGCGCAGCAAGTTCGTCCACTACCGGCCGCTGGTGGCGATACTCAACAACCTCGAATACGACCACGCGGACATCTTCCCCGACGTGGCCGCCATCCAGCGCCAGTTCCATCATCTGGTCCGGACCGTGCCGCGGCGTGGCCGCCTGATCGTCAACGGCGAGGACGCGCGCCTGGCGGAAGTGCTGGCGATGGGCTGCTGGACGCCGGTGGAGCGCTTCGGTTTCGACCCGGCGCTGGAGTGGAGCGCGCACCTGATCCGCGAGGATGGCAGCGCGTTCGCGGTCCGCCATCGGGGACGTGAACTCGGTGAAGTGCACTGGCCGCTGTTGGGTCGCCACAACGTGCTGAACGGGCTGGCCGCGCTGGCCGCGGCACACGCGGTCGGCGTGGAGCCGGCGTCGGTGATGCCGGCGCTGGCGCATTTCCGCAGCGTCAAGCGGCGCCTGGAAATCATCGGCGAAGCGGACGGCATCACCCTGTACGACGATTTCGCGCACCATCCGACCGCGATCCGGACCACCCTGGAAGGACTGCGCGCGAAGGTCGGCGACGCGCGCATCGTGGTGGCGATGGAGCCGCGCAGCAATTCGATGCGGCTGGGCGCGCACGCCGACGCACTGGCACCCTCGCTCGCGCTGGCCGACGCGGTGGTGTTCCTGCATCGTCCCGAACTTGCGTGGGATGCCGGCAAGGTGATCGACGCGGTGCGCGGCGAAGCCCGCGCGGTGCCGGATGCCGATGCGTTGATCGCCGCATTGCGCGCGATCGTGCGCCCGGGCGACCACGTGGTGTTCATGTCCAATGGCGGTTTCGACGGCGCGCCGCGCCGCTTCCTGGCCGCGCTGCGCGAAACCGCGTAGGGTGGCGCTGGCCGTACTGCGGCGGCGCGTCGCGCGGGTGCGCCGCCGGATTCGCGCTCGCCGTGGATCGTGGCTGACGGAGATCCGATGAGCGAAACCCTGCCATTGTTTCCCCTGCATGCCGTGCTGCTGCCGGGCGCGGGCCTGGGCCTGCGGGTGTTCGAGCGGCGATATCTGGATCTGGTGCGCGACTGCGGCCGGACGGGCGGCGGTTTCGGCGTCTGCCTGATCCTGGAAGGCGAGGAGGCCGGGCAACCCGCGATTCCGGCCGCCCACGGCACCGAGGCGCTGATCGAGGATTTCGATACCGGCCCCGACGGCCTGCTCGCCTTGCGCGTGCGTGGCGCGCGCCGGTTCCGGGTGGCGCGCACGCGGGTGCGCGACAACGGCCTGGTGATCGGCGACGTGCAGTGGTGCGAGCCCGATCCCGACGACGAACTGCAACCGCAGCACGGCCTGTTGGCGACGCTGCTGCAGAGCCTGCTCGAGCAGGCGGGTGCCGACCTGGCCCGGATCACGCCGGCGCAGATGGACAACGCCGCCTGGGTCGGCTGGCGGTTGGCGGAACTGCTGCCGCTCACCGCGCAGCAACGGGCGATGCTGTTGCAGGAAGACAGCCCGCACGCGCGCCTGGATCGGCTGCTCGCGGCGATTGCCTGATCGCCGGCGTCAGCGGGCCGCCGGTGGCGTCCGGACCGGCGCCGCGGGAAGCGCACCCGCCGCAGGCGCATCATCCGTGCGCACGCGCAGGACCGGGAGGCGCGATTGCGGATGTGGTTCGATCCGGTGCTGCATCGGCGCGGTGGCCGCGCTGACCGCGTGCAGCGCGGCGTCGGCCTCGCGCAGCGGTCGCCACACGCCCACCAGGCGGAACGCCTGCTGGTGCTTCAGGACCTGCGCGCTGCCGATCCACAGCGGCGTGTCACCCGGCTGCAACAGGGTGTTCGCCGGCCACAGCCGCAGCACGAAACGCAGGCCGGGCTGGGCGCCGTCGCGCACCATCAGCAGGCTTTCGGCGCGGGTGTCCAGCGTCGCCGGCAGCACCGGCTGTTCGGCGGGAGTCAGATCGGTATCCAGCAGGTTGAGCGCATCCTGCCAGCCCGCCTGCGGCTGCGCCCGCCAGCCGGCGGCTTCCAGTCGCGCCTGCAACGGCGCCAGCGGCCCGGCGACCTGGATGTCCAGCGGCCAGCGCTGTTCGTCGTCGAACTCGTTGCGCCGCGCGGGCAGGCGTTGCCAGCCCTGCCGCCACCACTCGTCCATCCCCATCGACTGCACCATCACCGGCGTCTCGAACTGCGCCAGCATGCGCTCCACGTTGCGCGGCGCGTGCCACAGCGCGGCCGCGGCGAACGCGCCGTAGAACAGCCAGCCCAGCGGCGTGATCCAGAACGAGCGCAGCATGCGCCGGCGGTAGGCGATGCCCAGCACCAGCAGCCAGACGATGCCGAACAACATGCCGCCGATGATGTCGCTGAGCCAGTGCGCGCCCAGGTAGATGCGGGCGAAGCCGATCAGTGCCACCACGATGCCCGACACCAGATAGGGCCAGACGCGCTGGCGGCCCGGCAGTTCGCGCGCGATCAGCACGGCGAAGAAACCGAAGGTGATGGTCGCCATCGTTACCGCGATGGAAGGAAAACCGAAGCCGCTGCTGACCGAGGGCGGCTTGGGAATGTCGACCGAGGCGCCGAGCCAGGCGGTCAGCGCGAGCCCGAACGCCAGCGCGGCCAGCCAGTGCGCGGCGGCCATCCAGCGCCGCCGCCAGCACAGATACACCAGGACCAGCAGCGAGGCCGGCGCCAGCACCTGCTCGTCGCCCAGCGAGGCGATGGCCGCCAGCGGCTGATCGGCCAGCGGGTTGCGCAGCGCCTGCATCAGTTCGTGCACGGCCAGATCGATGGCCAGCGGTTCGCCGTGGCCGATGACGATGATCAGGAACGCGAACCACACCCAGACGATCGCCAGCAGCAGGATGGCCAGCAGCGCCAGCGGCACCGACTCGCGGCGCCGGGGATCGAACACCGCCGCCGAATAGCGGCCCAGCACCGGATGCGCGTGCGACCAGGCCAGCGCGCGCGCCAGCAGCGCGTCGGCGTGGGCGGCGAACCAGCGGTAGCTGTACAGCACCAGCGCCCACGCCAGCGCCAGCACCACCAGCAGCAGGCCCAGCACCAGGCCCAGCCGGCCGGCCACCGCCGCCACCGCATCGTAGGCGTGCCCGAAGACCCAGCCCGGCAGCAGGAACAGTGCGGCCCACGACACCGCCGCCAGCAGGCTCGCCGGCAGGTAGCGCTTCATCGGCATCCGCAGCATGCCCGCCACCGCCGGCACGAACGGCCGGATGGGCCCGACATAGCGGGCGATGAGGATGCTCTTCACGGCATTGCGGCGGAACAGGACTTCGCCCCGATCCAGCAATTGCGGGTAACGGCTGAAGGGCCAGTGCCGGCGCAGTTGCGGTCCCCAGCGGTGGCCGACCCAGAAGCTGGTGCCGTCGCCGGCCAGCGCACCGAGTGCGGCGCAGATCAGCGCATAAGGCCCGGAGATTTCGCCCAGTCCGATCAGCACGCCGACCGCGAACAGCAGCGGCAGCGCCGGCACGATGGCGCCCAGGATGATCACTGCATCGCAGAACGCGATCGCGAAGATCACCGCCCCCGCGGCCACCGGATGTGCGCTGATCCAGGCCAGCAGCGAGTCGAACCAGGACGGATTCATCGGCTGGATTATAGGGGGCGGTTGATGACTGGCATCCCGTCTGATGGGCGTGGACTTTCAACGCGAAAAGTGGCTGGCGACGCAAGCCCGGCACCGGCGGCCGGCGGCTCGTCCCCGCGCCGTGGCCGGCCCGCCGCCCGGCCGGGGTATCCTGAAAGGCATCTCCCATCCACCGTCGGACACCGATCGCCATGTCCAGTCTCCAGGGCAAGACCCTCTTCATCACCGGCGCCTCGCGCGGCATCGGCCTGGCCATCGCGCTGCGCGCTGCGCGCGACGGCGCCAACGTGGCGATCGCGGCCAAGTCCTCGGTTCCCAATCCCAAGCTGCCCGGGACCATCCACAGCGCGGCCCAGGCGGTCACCGACGCGGGCGGGCAGGGGCTGGCGCTGAAATGCGACATCCGCGAGGAAGACGACGTGCGCGCGGCGGTCGCGGCGACCGTGGATGCGTTCGGCGGCATCGACATCCTGGTCAACAACGCCAGCGCGATCTGGTTGGCCGGTGCGCTGGACACGCCGATGAAGCGCTTCGACCTGATGAACCAGGTCAACGCCCGCGGCAGTTTCCTGTGCGCGCAGGCCTGCCTGCCGTACCTGCGCCAGGCGGCCAATCCGCACATCCTCACCCTGGCGCCGCCGCCGTCGCTGGACCCGCGCTGGTGGGCGCCGCATACCGGTTACACCCTCGCCAAGATGGGCATGAGCTTCGTGACCCTGGGCCTCGCCGGCGAATTCGGGCCGCAAGGCGTGGCGGTCAATGCACTGTGGCCGCGCACCATCATCGCCACCGACGCGCTGAACATGATTCCCGGCGTCGAGATCGCGCGCTGCCGCACGCCGACAATCGTCGCCGATGCCGCGCATGCGATCCTCACCCGGCCCGCGGCGGGTTTCCACGGCCATTTCCTGATTGACGAAACCGTCCTGCGCGACGCGGGCGTGGAGGATTTCTCCGGCTACGCCGTCGATGCCTCGCAGCCGCTGCTGCCGGACCTGTTCCTGGATCCCTGATGGACTGCATCTTCTGCGCCATCCTCGAAGGCCGGGCCGCGGCCAGCCGGGTGGCCGAGGAGGCCGACGTGGTGGCGTTCCTGGATCTGCGCCAGCCGGTGCCGGGCCACGTGCTGGTGGTGCCGCGCGCGCACGTCGAGACTATCTACGAACTGGCTCCGGACACCGCCGCCGCGCTGATGCGCATGGCCGTGCGGATCGCACACGCGCTGCGCGCGGAATTCGACCCGCCCGGTTTGAATCTGTGGCAGTCCAACGGCGATGCCGGTGGCCAGGAAGTCCCGCACGTCCATCTGCACGTGCAACCGCGCCGGCATCGCGACGGCCTGTTCCGGATGTACCCGCACGGGCTTCCGGCGCCCGCCGCGCGCAGCGCGCTGGATGAGCTGGCCGCGCGCCTGCGTCCGCATTGCGATGTCGCCTCCTGACGTTCGTGGTCTTGCCTCTCCGGCGTCCGTCCGGGCATTCGGATGAATGCCGACGCTTCGTCCCTGCGGCAGGCTGGCCGTGATCCGCTGTCCCGGCCGCCTTGCAGTTCGTGCAAGGTGCGGCGCGCCTGGCTGCCGGCAGGGGGGACGCCGCTCGGGCCGTGCCGGGATTGCCGTCCGGCGCGGGCATCGCCTGGTTCATCACCGTGTTCGAACCGTCGGCTACCCTGTTGCGGGTGCGGGACTGGCCGGCGCACGCGCGATGAGGCGGGTTCAGGCCGGATCCCGGCCATTGCGCATGGCGTACAGCGTGCTGATCCTGGCCTCCCCGCACTTTTCCCTTGATCCGATTCGACGAGTCACGAGAACGAAATGAAATACCTGCACGCGATGATCCGCGTCCACGATCTGGACGCGACCAGCAAGTTCTTCACCGAGGGCCTGGGCCTGCGCGAAACCCGACGCATGGACAACGAAGCCGGCAAGTTCACCCTGGTCTACTTCGGCGCCCCGGCCAATCCGGAAGCGGAGATCGAGCTGACCTACAACTGGGGCTCGGACGAGGACTACGGCAGCGCCCGCAACTTCGGCCATCTCGCCTTCGAAGTGGATGACATCTACGCCACCTGCGCGCACCTGCAATCGCTGGGCATCACCATCAACCGGCCGCCGCGCGACGGGCGCATGGCGTTCGTGCGCACGCCGGATCTGATTTCCATCGAGCTGTTGCAGAAGGGCGAGGCGTTGCCGCCGCAGGAGCCGTGGACATCGATGGCGAACGTCGGCGTATGGTGAACGCCACGCCGCGCGGAACACTTGGATTCGCCATCGGGATCGGGGAAGCTGTGCTCCCGCGATGACGTGACGGATCCCCGATGAGCCTGGCGCTGCTGGTGATTGATGTGCAACGTGGTCTGTTCGAGACGGAGCCGCCGCCGGCCGATGCGGCGAGCGTCGTCGACCGCATCAATGATCTGGCCGCGCGGGCGCGCGCGAAGGGCGTGCCGGTGATCTACGTCCAGCATGAACGCGCCGGCAGCCTGGAGGCCGAATCGCCGGCCTGGCAACTGGATCCGAGGCTGCAGGTGGATGCCTCGGATCGCCGGATCCGCAAGTGCACGCCGGATTCGTTCCTGCGTACCGGACTGGATGAAGTGCTGGCGTTTCTCGGCGTGGAAGAACTGGTGCTGTGCGGCTACGCCACCGAGTTCTGCGTGGACACCACCACCCGCAGCGCCGCCGCGCACGGCTACGCGGTGACGCTGGCGGCCGACGCCCACACCACCCACGACAAGCCCCATGCGACCGCGGCGCAGATCCGCGCGCACCACAACGCCACGCTGCCGGACATCACCAGTTTCGGACCGCGGATCCAGGCGGTGCCGGCCGGGCGGATCCTGTTCGCCTGACCCTGCCGCGCGCCGGCCGCGGGCGGCACGGTCCGGGATCCCGCGGTCCCGCCGGATCAGCGACAATGGCGGACTCGCACCTCCGTCCGCCGCCGCCATGACCGCCAGCTCCGCGTCCGAACTGCTCGCCAAGGGCAAGCAGTACTACCTGCCCATCTACCGCCAGCGCGAACTGGTGCTCGAACGCGGCCAGGGCGCGCGCATCTGGGACAGCGAGGGCCGCGAGTACATCGACCTGTCCGCCGGCATCGCCGTGTGTGGGCTGGGCCACAACGATCCGGATCTGGTGGCGGCGCTGGTCGAGCAGGCCGGCAGGCTGTGGCACACCAGCAACGTGTTCCACAGCGAACCGCCGCTGCGGCTGGCCGAGGAACTGGTGGCGTCGTCGCGGTTCGCCAGCCGCGTGTTCCTGTGCAATTCCGGCGCCGAAGCCAACGAGGCGGCGATCAAGCTGGTGCGCAAGTGGGCGGCCGGGCAGGGCCGCGCGCCGGACAAGCGCGTCATCGTCACCTTCCGCGGCAGCTTTCACGGCCGTACGCTGGCGGCGGTCACCGCGACCGCCCAGCCGAAATACCAGGAAGGCTACGAGCCGCTGCCCGGCGGTTTCCGCTACGTGGATTTCAACGACCTCACCCAACTGGAAATCGCGATGGCCGCCGGCGACGTGGCGGCCGTCATGCTGGAACCGGTGCAGGGCGAAGGCGGGGTGATGCCGGCGGCACCGGGTTTCCTGAGCGCGGTGCGCGAACTGTGCGATCACCACGGCGCGCTGCTGGTGCTGGACGAGATCCAGTCCGGCATGGGCCGCACCGGCACCCTGTTCGCACACTGGCAGGACGGTGTCACGCCGGACATCGTCACCCTGGCCAAGGCGCTGGGTGGCGGCTTCCCGATTGGCGCGATGCTCGCCGGTCCCAAGGTGGCCGAAGCGATGCAGTTCGGCGCCCACGGCACCACGTTCGGCGGCAATCCGCTGGCGGCGGCGGTGGCGCGGGTGGCGCTGCGCAAGCTGGCGGCGCCGGCCATCGCCAACAACGTGGCGCGGCAGTCCGCGGCGCTGCGCAAGACCTTGGCCGGGATCGATGCCGAACTCGGCCTGTTCTCGCAGGTGCGCGGGCGCGGGCTGATGCTGGGAGCGGTGCTCGAGCCCGCCTACGCCGGCCGCGCCGGCGAAATCCTCGATCACGCCGCGGCCCAGGGCGTGCTGCTGCTGCAGGCCGGCCCGGACGTGCTCCGCTTCGTGCCGGCGCTGAACATCCACGACGATGAACTGGCCGAAGGTTGCCAGCGCCTGCATGCGGCGCTGCGCGCGTTCGCCGGCAAGTAGGCCCGGCGCTCAGGCCAACCGGTAGCGCCTGAACACCTGGCGCAGGCTGGCCGCGTCGGTGACCGTTTCCGCGTGCAGGCCCACGCTGCGCGCGCCCTGGACGTTGGCGAACACGTCATCGACGAACAGCGTGCGCGACGCATCCCAACCCAGCCGTTCCAGCGCCAGGGTGTAGATGCGCGGCTCCGGCTTGCGCAATTGCAGTTCGCCGCTGCACAGCACGCGGCCTTCCAGGCGCGGATGGATCGGCGCGACGATGCGCGGGATGGCCCGCGCCATCAGCAGGCCGTTGTTGGTGAGCACGCCCAGTTCCAGGCCGGCATCGAGCGCGAGGATCTGCGCCAGCACCGCCTCGTCGGCGCGGCTGCCGGCCACCCGCGAAGCGATCCACGCCTCCTCGTCGATCGCCCGGGCGATGCCTTCGCCCAGCCGCGACAGGTACAGCGCCGTGCTGATCCGGCCGCCGTCGTACTCGGTTTCCAGTCCCGAGATGAACAGCACCTCGCGCACGCGTTCGTGTTCCGCGCCGGCGTAGCCGGCCAGGTGCGCGATGCGCAGCTCGTGGTGGTAATGCGCCAGGACCCCGTCGAAGTCGAACAGGACCCGTTCGATCCGCGGCGGCACCATCATCCGGCCGCCACCACCTTGAACGCCCCGCGCGCGGCGGCGATGGTCTGTTCGATGATCGCCGGATCGTGCGCGCTGGACATGAAGCCCGCCTCGAACGCGGAGGGCGCCAGGAACACGCCGCGTTCCAGCATCGCGTGGAAGAAGCGGTTGAACGCAGGGATGTCGCACGCCACCGCCTGCGCGTAGGTATCCACGTACTGATCGGTGAAGAACATGCCGAACATCGCGCCGACGCGGGTGGTGGAGAAGGGTACGCCGGCGTCGCGCGCGGCGGCTTCCAGGCCGTCGCACAGCGCGTTCGTCGCCTCCGCCAGCCCGGCGTGGAAGCCCGGCGCCTGGATGAGTTCCAGCATCGCCAGGCCGGCGGCCATCGCCACCGGATTGCCGCTGAGCGTGCCGGCCTGGTAGATCGGGCCGGCCGGGGCGATCTGCGAGAGCAGTTCGCGGCGCCCGCCGTAGGCGCCGACCGGCATGCCGCCGCCGATGACCTTGCCGAAGGTGGTCAGGTCCGGCGTGATCCCGTAATGCGCCTGCGCGCCGCCGAGGGCGACGCGGAATCCGGTCATCACCTCGTCGAAGATCAGCAGGGCGCCGTGGCGCGTGCACAGTTCGCGCAGATGCTGCAGATAGCCTTCGCGCGGCGGCAGGCAATTGGCGTTGCCGACCACGGGCTCGATGATCAGGCAGGCGATTTCCGGCCCGTACTGTTCGAACAGCGCGGTCGCGCCGTCGAAGTCGTTGTAGCTCAGGGTCAGGGTCAGCTCGCTCAGTCCCGCCGGCACGCCCGGCGAAGTCGGCACGCCGAGGGTGAGCATGCCGCTGCCGGCCTTGACCAGGAACGAATCGCCGTGGCCGTGGTAACAGCCTTCGAACTTGACGATCCGGCTGCGGCCGGTCGCACCGCGCGCCAGCCGGATTGCGGACAGCGTGGCCTCGGTACCGGAATTGACCATGCGCACCATCTCGCAGGACGGCACCAGCCGGGTGATGGTCTCGGCCATGCCGACCTCGGCCGGGCAGGGCGCGCCGAACGACAGGCCGTCCTGGATGGCGGCCTGCACCGCTTCGCGCACTGCCGGATGGTTGTGGCCGACGATCATCGGCCCCCACGAGCCCACGTAGTCGATGTAGCGGTTGCCGTCCACGTCGTACAGGAAGGCGCCGTCGGCGCGCTGCACGAAGAAGGGTTCGCCGCCGACCGACTTGAAGGCGCGCACCGGCGAATTGACGCCGCCGGGCAGGAGTTGCCGGGCGCGGGAGAACAGGGCGTGGGATTGATCGTGGTTCATCGTTGTTCCGTACGGGGGAGGAAGGCGCGTCCTCGACGCGGTCGGGCCGCGGAAGGCGCCGGAGGCGCGCCGCTCAGCGGGAAAACCCGCGCAGATAGGCGCGGACCGCCGCGACCGGATCGGCGGCGTCGAAGACCCCGCCGATGACCGCCACCAGATCGGCGCCGGCGGCGGCCAGCGCAGGCGTATTGTCCGGGGTTATGCCGCCTATCGCCACCCGCGGCACGCCCAGCCCGGCGGCGTTGGCCAGCAGCGCCGGCGACGCGCGCCGGGTGGTGGCCTTGCTGCGGGTGGGAAAGAACGCGCCGAAGGCCACGTAGCTGGCGCCGGCGGCGACGGCGCGGCGGGCGCGGGCCAGTTCGTCATAGCAGGACGCGCCGACGATGGCGGCGGCGCCCAGGCGCGCACGCGCGGCCGCGAGATCGCCATCGTCCTCGCCCAGGTGCACGCCCGCGGCGCCGACCGCGGCCGCCAGCTCGACGTCGTCGTTGATGATCAGCGGAACCCCCGCGGCCACGCACAGGGCCTGCAGGGCCCGGGCCTGTTCCAGCCGCAGCGGCGCGCTGGCGCCTTTCTGCCGGTATTGCAGCCAGGTGACGCCCTCGGCCAGCAGTGGCGCCACCCGCGCAAGCAGGCGCGCGGTGTCGGGCGTTTCCGGGGTGATCAGGTACAGGCCGCTTGCTGCGTGGTCGCGCGTGGGGCCGTCGGACGGCCAGCGGGAATTCATCGGCGAAACTTCCGGTGCGGGGTCGGGAGTGGGACAATCGAACGCCCACCAGCCCGCATTATCCGATGACCGACGCCACCGCCACCATCTATCGCACCTGGATGTGCGTGGTCTGCGGCTTCCTTTACGACGAAGCGGCCGGCTTGCCGGAAGAAGGCATCGCGCCCGGCACGCGCTGGGAAGACATACCCGATACCTGGACCTGCCCGGACTGCGGCGTGACGAAGGATGACTTCGAGATGGTCGAGGTGCCGTAGCGCGGGGGTTGGATGGCGGTTGGATCGGCTTGCGCCTGGTGGGGCGCAGCTACGCGCGTCGCCCTCCACATATCGAGTGAGCGCACCGCGACAGCTGCCCTTGAAAGATGGAAGGCAAAAACCCAGCCTTCCCCGATTCCCGATTCCCGATTCCCGATTCCCGATTCCCGAATCCCAAATCCCAAATCCCAAATCCCAAATCCCAAATCCCAAATCCCAAATCCCAAATCCCAAATCCCAAATCCCAAATCCCGAATCCCGAATCCCGAATCCCGAATCCCGAATCCCCGCCCTCAATGCATCCGCGTGGGCGGCGCGGCGTTCAGTTCGACGAGGCGCTCGCGCAGTTCGACGGCGTCAGTGGCTTCGGGTGCCAGTTGCAGGTAGCGTGCCAGATCCTGGCGGGCGCCGCCGAGGTGCTCCATCTTCAGGTAGGCCATGCCGCGATCGCGCAGGGCGTCGGCCTGATCCGGAATCAGCTTGAGCACGCGATCCGCGCTGCGCGCGGCGCGATCCCATTCGTCGCGCTCGGCGTACACGCCATGCAGGTTGCGCAGCACGCGCACCAGGATGGCGCGATGGCTGGCGGGATCCAGGATCCGCAGCAGTGCGTTGTCGTCGGGAATGTCCCCGCCCAGATGCGGTCGGGCGCGCTCGCGCAGTTCGTCGGCGCCAAGCGGGCGGCCGCCGTTGAACGGATCCATCACCAGCAGGCCGTCGTCCACCGGCAGGCGGACCAGGAAATGGCCGGGAAAGGACACGCCGTCCAGCGGTACGCCCAGCCGGCGCGCGACTTCCATCTGCACCATCGCCAGTGAAATGGGATTGCCCAGGCGGCGCTCGAACACCTGGTTGAGGTAGCTGTTGCGCGGGTCGTAGTACTCCTCGTGATCGCCGCTGTAGCCTAGCTCTTCGAAGAGATGGCGGTTGATCGCCGCCATCTTGAGCGGCCAGGCAGCGATGGCGTCGATCTCGGGACGCAGGTGGGCGACGTGGCTCTGCACCAGCGTGTCGTAGACGTCGGCATCCAGATCGGGATATTCGTCGCGCGCGATCAGCAGCGCGGTTTCCAGCAACGGCAACGCCTCGTCGGCGCGGGTGGCCAGGCTGTTCCAATCCGGCAATGTGAGGCGATCCGGCATGGCCGCCAGACTGGGGCCATTTCTTCCCGCAATCAAGCCCTAGCGGGCCGGCGCGATGCCGTCGCCCAGACGCAGTTCAGCGCCGTCCTGGAGCTTCAGGCGATCGGCTTCGCCGGCATTCAGTTCCAGCACGTAACGGGCCGGCGCGTTGCTGGGGTAGGACGGGCAGGCGTCGCCCGCCGAGCAGGGCGGCGTGTTGCGGCGCTGGGCGACCAGCTTGCGCTGGTCGTCGAAGTACAGGATGTCCAGCGGAATCCGGGTGTTCTTCATCCAGTAGGCCTGCGGTTCCTCGCGGTCGTGGATGAACAGCATGCCGGTGCCGTCGGCGAGGACGTCGCGGAACATCAGCCCGCGGGCGCGCTCGGCATCGTCGTCGGCGATTTCCACCTGGTAGCGCTGGCCGCCGATTTCGACCCAACGTCCATCGGCGCTGGCGCAGCCGCTCAACGACAACGACCCGCCCAGCGCCATCAATCCGGTGACGAGAATTCGGTAAAGCATGCGGCCTCCTGCGGGGGCGGGACGGAAAAGGGGATTAGAGCACCTGCGGCGGCTCGCCGCCGACGATCACCACGTCCGCCGGACGCCGCGCGAACAGGCCGACGCTGACCACGCCGGGGATCTGGTTGAGTTCGCGTTCCAGCCCGACCGGATCGACGATCGACAGGTTGTGCACGTCCAGGATCCAGTTGCCGTTGTCGGTGGTGACGCCATCGCGCCAGACCGGCTGGCCGCCGGTCATCGCCAGGATTTCCCGCGCCACCAGGCTGCGCGCCATCGGGATGACTTCCACCGGCAGCGGGAACTTGCCGAGCACCGGCACCTGCTTGGCCGGATCGACGATGCAGACGAACTTGCGGCTGGCTTCGGCGATGATCTTCTCGCGGGTCAGGGCCGCGCCGCCGCCCTTGATCAGGCGCTTGTGCGGATCGCACTCGTCGGCGCCGTCCACGTACAGGGACAGGGTGCCGGTCGCATTGAGATCCATGACTTCGATGCCGTGCCGTCGCAGGCGTTCGGTGCTCTGCTCGGAACTGGACACCGCGCCGGCGATGCGGTCCTTGATCCGCGCCAGCGCGTCGATGAAGTAGGCCACGGTGGAGCCGGTGCCGACGCCGACGATCATGCCGTCCTCGACGAAATCGATGGCTTTTTCGCCGGCCAGGCGCTTGTGTTCGTTCTGCGACACGGAGTCATTCCATGGAAAGAAGGTGTTTCCACTGCGCGGCGGTCACCGGCAGCACGGACAGGCGGTTGCCGCGGGCGATCAGCGCGAAGCCTTCGCCGAGGGCGTCGGCCTGCTGCTTGATTTCATCCAGCGGAATGGTGCGCTTGAGCTTGCGCTCGAAGGCGACGTCGACCAGCACCCAGCGCGGTTCCTCGGGTTTGCTCTTGGGGTCGTAGTAATCGCTCTTCCGGTCGAACTGGGTCGGATCCGGATACGCGGTGCTGGCGACGCGGGCGATGCCGACGATGCCCGGCACCGGACAGTTGGAGTGGTAGAACAGCACGCCGTCGCCGACCTGCATGCCGTCGCGCATGAAATTGCGCGCCTGGTAATTGCGCACGCCGTTCCACGGTTCCACGCCGACCTTCCGCAGATCGTCGATGGAAAAGGCATCCGGTTCGGATTTCATCAGCCAATAGCGCTTGCGTGCGGTCATGCGGGCATTCCGTGGGAACTGCGGGACGGGAACAAGGTCTGGCTCTCGGTGCAGATGGCATCCACCTGGACATCCCAGGCGGCGGGCGCCAGCGCCTCGATCCGCTGCGCCGCGAAACCGACCCCGACCAACCACGGCGGCGCTGCCGAACGCTGGCGGAAACCGAAGCTGCGATCGTACCAGCCGCCCCCCATGCCCAGGCGATGGCCTTCGTCGTCGAAACCCACCAGCGGCATCAGCACCAGCGCCATCCGTTCCGGTCCCAGCGCGGACGCGGGCTCGACATCCGGCTCGGGAATGCCGAAGCGGTTGGTCACCAGCGCGTCGCCGGGATGCCAGGGCGCGAACCCCAGCGTGTTGTCCGCACGCAGCACGGGCAGGCAGTAGATCAGGCCACCGGGCAGCCGCAACTGCCAGTTGTGCAGGCCGATTTCGCCATCCATGGCCCAGTAGCCGGCGGCATAGCCGGACGCGGGCAGGAACGGCAGCGCACGCAGCCGTTCGGCCAGTGCGTCGGCCGCCGCGATGCGCTGCGCGGCGGGAATCGCGCGGCGGCGCTGGCGCAGTTCGCGCCGGAGCGCGTCGCGTTCTGAAGTCATGGGGTGGGGCGGGCCGAATCCATGGCGGGAATTTTAACCAAGCGGCCGCGGCCCCGCTCGCCGGATCGCAGATCCGCGCGCGCCGGCCCGCCGCTCCGTTCCGGAACGATGGAGGAAGCGATCGGGGAGACCCGCGGGAAAACGGGAAAGAGGCAGCAGCGTCGTCAGTCGCGGCCGCGGGGCCCGGTCCGGGTAACGACGGCTTCGTCGCGAAGCAATCCGGCAGAAGGTGGATGGCAAGACCGGCTGGGTCGCGACTGACGGCGCTGCTGCGCAGGAAAAAATACGTCCTCCGCCATGGCGATGCTCGCGAAACGACCTTGAACCCGGGGTTCAAGTGGGAAGGCTGGATATCCATCGGGCTTCCCGCTGCGAGGCGGACCTGCACTCCCGGCTATCGTTGCCATCCCGTGGTCGTCATTAAGGGACAAGGCGAATGTTTGCGCGCGCTGTCGTTCACAGCAGAGGACGCAGCGCCAGTATAGCGGCCTGCCGGGAATTGCCTAGTCCGTTCGTCGGCGGAATTCAGTCGCGGTTCGCGACGGCGCGGGATCAACGCACTAACGCGGTGCGTCGAGCACTTCGTCCAGCCTGCGGTGCAGATCGTCGAGCGCGCGCGCGAGTTCGCGATCGCGTGAGCCGCGCTCGTCGCGCAACTGCTGCAATTCGTGTGCCAGGTTCAGCGCCGCCAGCACCGCGACCCGATCGACCGCGGCCATGCGGTTGCCGCCGCGCACTTCGCGCATCTTGCTGTCGAGCAGCTTGGCGGCCGCCATCAGGCTGCTGCGTTCCTCCGGTTCCACGCCGACGGTGTACTCGCGGTCGAGGATGTGGACGCTGACCGGCTCGTTGGCACTCACGTGTGCTGCTCCAGGGACTTCAGGCGGCTGATCATTGCTTCCACGCGCGAGCGGGCCTGCTCGTTCTTGGCCAGCAACTGCGAACGCTCGCCGACCAGTTGCTCCTGCTGGTGGCGCAGGCTGCGGTTCTCCTCGGCCAACTGCTGGCAACGATCGGCCAGCGCCTGGATGCGCGCGGAGAGGCGTCGAATCTGGTCCAGCGGGTCGGCGTTGTCCATGGGCGGCACGATAGGGGCGGGGCCGGAGGCCGGTCAAGGGCGCGCGGCGCGGGCCCCGTTCAGGAGACTGCGCGCATGCCCGAACCGGGGTAGTACTCCCGGATGAACTGCAGGCATTGTTCCGCTTCCAGCGCGCGCGAGACCCAGTGGCCCTGGACCTCGTCGCAGCCGTGGTCGCGCAGGAATTCGAACTGGTCGTAGGTTTCCACGCCCTCGGCGATGACCTTCAGCGCCAGCGAGTGGCCCATGGTGATGATGGTGCTGGTGATGGCGGCGTCGTCGCCGTCGTGGGGCAGGTCGCCGATGAATTCGCGATCGACCTTCAGGGTGGTGAGCGGCAGCCGCTTCAGGTACGCCAGCGAGGAATAGCCGGTGCCGAAATCGTCGATGGCCAGCGAAATGCCCAGTCGCCGGCAGGCGCGCAGGGTGTCGGCGTTCTGCTCCGGGTTGGCCATCACCACGCTTTCGGTGAGTTCCAGTTCCAGCCGGTCCGCCGGGATGCCGGTCTCGGCCAGGATCCGCGCCAGCACCGCGGGCAGATCGCCGCGCTGCAGCTGCATGGCGGAAATGTTGACCGCCACGGTCAATTCCTCCAGCCCGAGGTCGTGCCAGCTGCGCATGAGCCGGCAGGATTCACGCAGCGCCCAGGCGCCGATCTCCAGGATCAGGCCGGACTCTTCCGCCAGCGGGATGAACTGGGCCGGCGAGACCATGCCGAATTCCGGGCTGTCCCAGCGCATCAGCGCTTCCACCGCGGTGATCCGCTGCTGGGCGATCGCCAGCCGCGACTGGAACACCAGCGACAGTTCGTCGCGTTCCAGCGCGCGCCGCAGCGCGCTGGCGAGGATGGCGCGATGGCGGGTCTTCTCGTCCATCGATTCGGAATACACCTGGTAGGTGTGGCGGCCCATCGCCTTGGCCTGGTACATCGCGGTGTCGGCGTGCTTGAGCAGTTCGGTCGGCACCTGCGCGTGCTGCGGATACAGGCTGATGCCGATCGAGGGCGACACCGACATCTCCAGGCGCTCGCCGAAATTCAGCGGAGTGCGGAACGCGTCGATGATCTGCTCGGCGATGCGCTCCGCTTCCTGCAGCGATTCGATGTCCTCCAGCACGACGGTGAATTCGTCGCCGCTCAGGCGCGCGACCGTGTGCTGCGCGCCGACGGTCTGCTGCACCCGCGAGGCGGCCGCGCGCAGGATGCGGTCGCCGGTGGCGTGGCCGAGCGAGTCGTTGATGTCCTTGAAGCGATCCAGATCGATGAACAGCACCGCCACGTGGCCCTGTTCGCGCCGGGCGCGGACGATGGCGCGCGACAGGCGTTCGGACAGCAGGGAGCGGTTGGGCAGGCTGGTCAGGGTGTCGTAGTTGGCGAGGTAGCGCAGCTCCTGTTCGGCGCGCTTCTGCTCGGTGATGTCGGTCAGCACCTGTACGTACAACTGGCGCTCGCCGGAAGCGTCGGGCACCACGTTGGTCTCGATCCGGCAGAGGATTTCCTCGCCGTCCTTGCGCACCTTCCAGACTTCCCCGGACCAATGGCCGGTATGCAGCAGTTCGGCGTTCATGCGATCGAAGAAGGCTTCGTCGTGCTGATCGCTGTCCAGCATCCGCGCCGGCTGGCCGATCACCTCGTCCTCGCCGTAGCCGGTGATGCGGGTGAAGGCGGGGTTGATGGTGATGAAGTGGTGGGCCCAGTCCAGCACCGCCACCGCTTCGTTCATGCTGCGCATGACCTCGCCGGCGATGCGGTGCTCGTATTCGGCGTTGCGGCTGAGGGTGATGTCGCGGGCGGTGCCGGCGATGCGGACCGGGCGGCCTTCCGGATCGCGTTCGACCACCCGGCCGCGCGCGCGCACCCAGATCCAGTTGCCGTTCTGGTTCATGTCCATGCGGTGTTCGGACATGAACAACGGCGCCTTGCCCTGCAGGTGCAGGCGCAGGCGCTCCATCACCAGCGGCATGTCGTCGGCATGGATTGGCGGCACCTCGCCGTGGCGGGTGAACACCGTGATGTCGGAGGAGTGCAGTGCGGTTTCGTCCGCGCGCATCCGGTAGAGCTTGCGCTGCACCAGGTCGTAATCCCAGAAATGTTCGCCGGATGCCCACAGGGCCAGCTTCAGGCGTTCGTCGCGGGAACGGGTGGATTCCGTGCGCAGGGGTTCCGGCGGTACGCGCCGGGCATCCAGCCAGGGCCGCCAGTAGCGGCGGGTGGCGATCAGCGCGACCCCGGCCAGCACCAGCAGCGCCACCGCCAGCAATGGCAGGCGCGCGGACAGCGGCCAGCTGGGGTGGGTCACGGCGGCGAGAGCGGGGAACATGTAGGCGCGGGGCCGTCCGGAGCCTGGAGACCGGGCCAGTGTAGGGGCGGGTGAACGGGCACAACAAGCGGGCCGGCGGCTTTTCATTGTTACACTCCCCGGTCTGTCCGAACCCGTTCGCGGATTGCGTTTGTCCATGTCCCACCAGCCATCCGAGCTCCCTTCCTACGCCGAAATCGGCGAAGCATCGCGCCAGGGACACCTGGCCGCGGACCCCGCCGAACTCCACGGCGCGCTGTGCGGCTGGCTCGCCGGCGGCGGAGCGGACGTCGCCGACTGGCCGGCCCGCGCGCTCGCCGACGCGCAGTTGCCGACGCCGCAGCCCGGCAGCGCTCTGGATCGCCTGCGCACGGCCAGCGTGGCGCAACTGGAAGATCGCAGCTTCGCCTTCGAACTGCTGCTGCCCGATGGCGAAACCAGCACCGTGGACCGTGCCGACGCGCTGTTCGCCTGGTGCCGGGGATTCCTCGGCAGCTTCGGCCTGGCCGCCGGCGCCCATCCGCCACTGTCGGAGGAAGGCGCCGAGGCGTTGCAGGATCTGGCCCGGCTGGCGCAGGCCAGCCCGGAAGGCGGCGACGAGCAGGAAGACGAGGACGCGCTTTCCGAAATCGAGGAATACGTGCGGATTGCGGTCCTGCTGCTGCATGGCGACTGCGTGATGGGGCCGCGCCACCGCAAGCGGCTGAACTGATGAAGGCCCAGACCGGCCTCGCCGCCGCCGAGTTCGCGCGCCGGCGCAAGCAACTGATGCGCATGGTCGGCAACGACGCCATCCTGGTGCTGCCGGCGGCGCCGGAACGGGTGCGCAGCCACGACACCCACTATCCCTACCGGCAGGATTCGGACTTCTGGTACCTGTGCGGATTTCCCGAGCCGGAAGCCGTGCTGGTGCTGGTGCCCGGCCGCCGTCATGGCGAAGTGCTGCTGTTCTGCCGCGAGCGCGATCCCGAGCGGGAAAGCTGGGACGGCCCGCGCGCGGGACAGGAAGGCGCAGTGGAGGACTACGGCATGGACGATGCCTATCCGATCGACGATCTGGACGAAATCCTGCCGGGCCTGCTGGAAGGGCGCTCGCGGGTCTACTACCACTTCGGCCGCGACGCGGATTTCGATCTCAAGCTGATCGGCTGGGTCCGCCACGTGCGCGCGCAGGTGCGCCAGGGCGCGCAGCCTCCGCATGAATTCCTCGAACTGGGCCATCTGCTGCACGACCTGCGCCTGTTCAAGTCGAAGGACGAACTCAGGCTGATGCAGCGTGCGGCCGACATCAGCATCGAGGCGCACCGCGCGGCGATGCGCGCGGCCCGGCCCGGCATCCACGAATACGAATTGCAGGCGGACGTGGAGCGGGTGTTCCGCGCGAACGATGCGTGGCCGGCGTACGGCAGCATCGTCGGCGCCGGCGCCAACGCCTGCGTGCTGCACTACCGCGCCAACAACGGTGTCGCGAAGGACGGCGATCTGGTGTTGATCGACGCCGGCGCGGAGTTCCGCGGCTATGCCAGCGACATCACCCGCACCTTTCCGGTGAACGGCCGCTTCAGTCCGGCGCAGCGCGCGCTGCACGATCTGGTGGGCCAGGCCCAGCAGGCGGCGCTGGCGCGGGCGTTGCCCGGCCAGCCTTACGAGGCCGGGCATCTGGCGGCGGTGGAAGTGCTGACCGAAGGGCTGCTGCGGCTGGGCCTGCTGAAGGGATCGCTGGAGCGCAATCTCGCCGAAGGCCACTATCGTCGCTTCTACCGGCACAAGACCGGCCATTGGCTGGGCCTGGACGTGCACGACGTCGGCGACTACCGCATCGAGGGCGAATCGCGCCTGCTGGAGCCGGGCATGGTCTTCACCATCGAACCCGGCCTGTACGTGTCGCCGGACGACACCAGCGTGGCGGAGAAATGGCGCGGCATCGGCATCCGCACCGAGGACGACGTCGTCATCACCGAACAGGGCCACCGCGTGCTGACCGATGGCCTGGCCCGCAGCGCCGACGAGATCGAGGCGGCGATGGCCGGCTGAGCCGGCCCGGGAGGCCGATTCCGCGGGTCAGGCGGCCGCGAACGCGGGCCGGGTCAGGTTGACGGCTTCGCCGTCCGTGCACAGCACTTCATCTTCGATGCGGATGCCGCCATAGGGACGAAACGCGTCCACCCGCGCCCAGTCGATGGCGTCCGCGTGGCCGTTCTTCTTCACTTCGTCCAGCAGCATGTCGATGAAGTAGAGCCCCGGCTCGATGGTCACCACCATGCCCGGTTCCAGCACGCGGGTCATGCGCAGGTAGGGATGCCCCACCGGCCGCGGGATGCGGCCGCCGCGATCGCTTTCGGCGAATCCGGCCACGTCGTGCACCTGCAGGCCGATCGGATGGCCCAGCCCGTGGGGGAAGAACGCGAAGCTGACGCCGCTGGCCACCGCGGCCTCCGGCGAGATTTTCAGCACGCCGAAGTCCTTGAGGATGCCCATCAGCCCCAGGTGCGCATCCAGATGCAGCTGCCGGTAATCGACGCCCGCGCGCACGGACTGGCCCATCGCGATCTGGGCGCGGTCCACCGCATCGATCAGTGCCTGGAATTCGCTGGCGGTGTCGCTGGCGTAGGTGCGGGTGATGTCGCTGGCGTAGCCGTGGAAACTCGCGCCGGCATCGATCAGGAAGCTGCGGTGTTCGGCCGGCGCGCCGCGATCCAGTTCCATGTAGTGGAGCACCGCGCCGTGTTCGTTGAGGGCCACGATGTTGCCGTAGGGCAGCTCGGCCGGGTCCTGGCCCACCGCGGCGCAATACGCCATGTGGATGGCGAACTCGCTCCGCCCCTCTCGGAACGCCGCCTCCGCCGCGCGGTGGCCGCGCACCGCCAGCCGCTGCGCTTCGCGCATCAACGCGATTTCGTAGGCCGATTTGTACGAACGCTGGTACTCGAGGTAGTTGACCACCGCTTCCGGATTGTTGGGAACGTAATCGCCCAGCGCGCTCTGCGGTTCGCCGAGGATGGCGCAGCGGGCGGCCGGGCCGGGCAGCAGCGCGCGCGCCTCCTCGGGCTTGCGGATGATGTGGATGTCGAAGTGGTCCACCCACCAGCCGCTGGGCGCGGCGGGCACCACGTGCCAGTAGTCGAACGGCTGGTGGTAGATGACCTTCGGACGCTCGCCGGGGGTATAGACCAGCCAGCTGTCGGGCACGCGGGTCAGCGGCAGCCAGGCCTTGAACTGCGGATTGACCGCGTACGGGTAGTCGCGATCGTCGAACACCTGGTAGTGCAGGCTGCCGCTGGGCACGACCAGGTGATCGAAACCGCCGCGCGCCAGGGCTTCCCCGGCGCGCCGCTGCATCAACGCCAGATGATCGGCATAGAGCGGAGCGAGTTCGGTGGCCAGCGGGGCGGAAGCGTTCATGACAGCGGCTCTTGCGGGATGAAACCCGCATTTTGCCGCATCCGCGCCGGGCTTTCCCGCGCGCGCCGCGCTCAGCCGGGGCCGGGCGCGTTGACCCAGGCGCGCAGCGCGTCCAGTTGCGCCGGTTCGATGGTCAGGAAGCGCAGGCCGGCGAAGCTCTGTCCGGGCGTGTTGGCCGCCGCCATCCACAACACGTGCGCGCCGACGTCGAACGCCGTTTCGCGGCCGCCGGCCGTGCGCAGGTGGAAGCGCAACTGGTAGATCGCGTCCTCCACGATGGGCGCGCTGGCGATCAGCAGCATGCCCGACTCGGAAACATTGCCCAGCCGGCCAATCCGTTGATCGGTGAGGGTATCCATCACCGCGACCGGCTCGGGCACGTTGCGGCGGCGGGCGCGGCGGAATTCCTGGATCATGTGCCGTTTCCTCCGATGTCCGCGGCCTTGCCCATTCCGGTGAGACTGCGCAGCGCGCGCAGCGTGGCGTTCCAGGCACGGTCGATCAACCGGCCCTTGTCCTCGGTGACGACCTGCGCCTGGCCCTGCGCCATCAACCGCGCAAGGCCATCCAGCGAATGTTCGCCGGTGCGCTGGCCGCGTTGGTTGACGAACAAGGCGTGCCCGGTGACCGGGCTGAACCAGGACAGGCGCTGGCGCTGCACGTCGCCCTGCTGGTTGAGGGTGAACTCGAACCAGGTGCCGAACGGCAGCGAACGCAGCATTTCGTAGCATTCCTGTTCTTTCGGCGAGCGCGGCTGGATCGGCTGACGCCGGATCATGTTCTGCTCGCCCAGGCGCGCGCGCGCCTTCAGCTTCGCGGTCAGCTCGGTCCTGGAAGTGCCGTCGTCCTCGCCGTCGGCGCTGGACAGCCGGCGGGCGATGGCCTGCGCTTCCTCTTCGTGATAACCGACCTGCAGCAGCGCCTTCTCGATGCGCGGCGGCAACTGCGGATCCCTGGGGCCATCGGCGGGCGCGGTGGTGGCGGCGACGATCTGCAGCGTGGTCTGCAATTGTTCGGCCCACTCGTCCGAATGCTCGCCCTGGCGCAGATGGGTCAGGGTGAGCACGTCGGCCCATGCCTGGTTGACCAGCGCCTGCACGAAGCGCGGCGGCTGCTGTTCGTTGAAGGCGGCCTCGATGGTCTCGTTCGCGCGCTGCTTGGCGATCTCCAGGCGTTCCTTGCCGCGCGCGGCCTCGATGTGGCGGCGTTCGGCCAGTTCGGCCTTGCGCGCCGCGGCTTCGAGGTGCCGCTGCACGTCCTGGTTGGCCTGCGCGAACACCGATTCGTCGCCGTTGTAGTGCTTGACCACGAAGTCCACCGACTGGTGCAACTGGTGCAGCAGGCGCGGATCCAGATCGTCGTCGGTCTGCCAGGTGGCACTGGACTCGGCCACCGCGTTGAGCAATTCGCGGGCCGGATGTTCCGGCCGCAGGAAGAATTCGCGGTCACGCAGCGCGACCTGCGCCAGCGGCACCTGCAGGCGGGTCAGCAGATCGCTGGCCGGCGATTGGGGGCGCACTTCGCGTTCGACCTCGTTGTAGAGCAGGCCCAGCAGTTCGAACGTGTCCGCGTCCGGCGCCGCCAGCGCGGCCTGCTCGCCGTGCTGCTGGCGCGCGCGCGCCAGCAGAGCCTGCTGGATGTCCTTGAGGCTGCGGCGGGGTTGGCCCTCGATGCGCGGCGCCACCACGCCCTGCAGGGCCTGCAGCCCCGCCAGCACGTCCGGGGTCGGCACCAGGCGGCGTCCACCCTCGGCGCCCGGGCCCGGCGCCGCGCCGGCGAGGGCGCCGAAGCGGGCGGCGGCCGGTTCGCTGAAGCGCGCGGCCGCCTGCCGGCGGGCCGCCAGCAGTTGCTGCAGGAGTTCGAACGTGGCCCCGTCGCCGGGCCCGGGCCGCGCCGGGGGCACGTCCGGCAGCGGCGGCGGCGTGCCGGGACCGGCGGTCGGAATGGTCCAAGCCGAGGGCGTGGACGGGCCATGCCAGCCGGTCAGCGGGCGATCCGCGGCGGAGCGCGCGGTGCGGTCGGGCACCTCGGCTCCGCGGCGCGCCGACGTCGGTGCATCCACCGCGCGGGTGCGGCGCGGCAGGTAGATCAGCCCGGGCAGCACGCCCTGCTGCGACAGGTACTGGTTCAGGGTTTCGGCCCACTCGCGGTAATTGCCCATCACCTTGTGATCGAAGGTGCGGTACAGCAGCAGGCGCTCCTCCAGATCCAGTTCCAGGGTGCGCGTGGCCAGCTTGAGCATCCGGCACAGGGCCTGCGGGCCGACCGGAAGGCGCTCGTTGTCGAATGCGGGGGCGCCGCCGAGCGCGCCGAAGCGCTGGCCCAGCAACAGCAGCGCCTGCGCGGCGCGCGCCTCGTGACGGCGGGCGATGTCATTTAGGACGATTTCCTCGTCCATCGCCGCGTCTTCCACCAGGGTCAGCGCGCGGAATTCGATGCCGGACGGCGTGGCGGGTCGCGCGCGCTCGGGCGGTTTGCGCACCGCGGCCAGTTCGGCTTCCAGGGCGAACATGAAATGCGGGACGAACTCGCCGCGATTGCGCTGGAGCGCGCGCAGATTGTTGAAGAATTCGGCCTGGCGGTTGTCGCTGCGGGCCTGCTCGGCCTGCTTGAACAGCGCCTGCTCGTACTCCGGCAGCATCGCGTTGAGCGACTGGATGATGTCGCTGGCGATGTGATCGAAAAAGCCGCGCAGGAGTTCGCGCACGCGCGGCGGCAGCGATGCGCGGGCCAGGCTGCCGGCGGCGGTGGCGGGCGGAGGCGGTGGGATTGAAGTCACGTGCGGTGGATCTCCCCTGAAGCCACAATTATCACATTTCCCGGATGCCGGACCGGACGCCGTGCGGACGTGACGAGGGCCGGCCTCAGTCGGTCAGGAAGGCGGCCACCACGTCGTTGGTGAAGCGCCGCCCCAGTTCGGTCGGGACGAACCGATCCGCGTCCTGCCGCAGCCATCCCGCCGCCAGCGCCTGCGCCAACGGCGCCTCCACGGTCGCCAGGGCCAGGCCGGTCCGGTGCTCGAAATCGACTGCGCGGAAACCCTCGTGCAGGCGCAAGACGTTCAGCATGAACTCGAACGGGCGCTGCCCGGGCGGAATGCGATCGTCGCCGCCCAGCGCCTGGGCCGTGCCGGCCGCCGCCAGGTAGGCGGTGGGGTGCTTGATCTTCCAGCGCCGCAGCACGGCCTGTTCGGCGCCCAGCGTGATCTTCCCGTGCGCGCCCGCGCCGATGCCCAGGTAATCGCCGAAGCGCCAGTAATTCAGATTGTGCGCGCATTGCCGGCCGGGGCGGGCGTAGGCGCTGGTCTCGTAGTGGCCGAAACCGGCGTCGGCCAGCAGCGCCTGGCAATGCGCCTGCATGTCCCAGGCGCCGTCGTCGTCGGGAATGTCCCGGGGCGGCCGGGCGAAGAAGATCGTGTTCGGTTCCAGGGTGAGCTGGTAATGGGAAATGTGTGCCGGCTCCAGCGCGAAGGCCCGCGCCAGATCGTGCTCGGCCATCGCCAGCGTCTGCCCGGGCAGGGCGTACATCAGATCCAGATTGAAATTGTCGAAGCCGGCATCCTGCGCCAGCTTCACCGCCGCTTCCGCTTCGCTGCTGTCATGGATGCGGCCCAGCCGCTGCAGGCAGCCGTCGTCGAAGCTCTGGATGCCGAAGCTGATGCGGTTGACCCCGGCGGCCCGGTAGCGATCGAAGCGGCCGTGCTCGGCGGTGCCCGGGTTGGTTTCCAGGGTGACCTCCAGGCCCGGCGCGAACCGCAGCCGGGCCGCCGCGGCCTGGAGGAAACGATCGATGGCCTCGGGCGGGAACAGGCTCGGCGTGCCGCCGCCGAAGAACACCGAATGCACGGTGCGGCCCCAGACCAGCGGCAGATCGAAATCCAGATCCCGGATCAGCGCATCGACATACTCGTCGAACGGCAGTGGCCCCTTGCCCTGGTGCGAATTGAAATCGCAGTACGGGCATTTGCGGACGCACCAGGGCAGGTGCACGTACAGCGACAGCGGCGGCGGAATCAGCATGGCGGGCTCATTTTCCCGCATTCCGGCGGGCGCGGGGCGGGCCGATGCCGGCCCGGTGCCGCTCACGGCCAGGTCAGGCGCTCGCGCAGCGCCGCCAGGGCGCGGCCGCGATGGCTGATCCGGTTCTTCAGCGCCGTGTCCAGTTCGGCCGCCGAACGGTCCAGCGCCGGATCCAGGAACACCGGGTCATAGCCGTGTCCGCCATTGCCGCGGCGCTCGCGCAGGATGCGCCCGCGCCATTCGCCTTCCACGATCAGCGGCTGCGGATCGTCGGCGTGGTGGAGCAGCACCAGCACGCAATAGAAGTGCGCGTCGCGCCGTTCGTCGGGCACGTCCTTGAGCGCGTCGAGCAGCTTGTCGATGTTGCGGCCGGCGTTGCCGTGCTCGCCGGCATAGCGGGCCGAGTACAGGCCGGGCGCGCCGTTGAGCGCGTCGACGCAGATGCCGGAATCGTCGGCCAGCGCCGGCAGGCCGGTCAGCCGGGACGCGTGGCGCGCCTTGATCAGCGCGTTCTCGACGAACGTGGTGGCGGTTTCGTCCGCGTCGGTGACGCCGAGCTCGGACTGGGCGATCAGTTCGATGCCGGTGTCGGCGAGCAGGTGGCGGAGTTCTTCGAGCTTGCCGGCGTTGGAGGAGGCGAGTACCAGTTTCACGGGTGGGGATCCGTCAGGAGGATTCGGGAAACAAACTCAGGATGCGAGTTGCAGCAGGTCCCAGCGGTTGCCGTAGGCGTCGCGGAACACCGCGACCGTGCCGTAGCTTTCCTCGCGCGGGGCTTCCAGGAATTCCACGCCGTGCGCCAGCATCCGCGCGTGGTCGCGATGGAAGTCGTCGGTCTCGAGGAAGAAACCGACCCGGCCGCCGGTCTGATCGCCGATGCGCGCGCGCTGGGCGTCGTTGCCGGCCACGGCCAGCAGCAGGCAGGTTTCCCGTGAGCCCGGCGGGGCCACCCGCACCCAGCGCTTGCCGCCGCCGCGATCGCTGTCCTCGCGCAGTTCGAAACCGAGCGCGCCGGTGTAGTGGGCGATGGCGCGATCGTAGTCGTCCACCAGCACGGTGATCAGGCTGAGCGTCTGGCGCATCGGGGAGATCCGGTCGGCGTGGGGATCAAGGTGGCGCCTGGATCAGCCGGCCAGCGCGGCCTGCTGGGCCGCGAACAGTTCGGCGGTTCCCTTTGCGCCCAGCGCCAGCAGCGCATCCAGTTCGTCGCGGCGGAACGCGTGCCCTTCGGCGGTACCCTGCAGTTCGATGAAACCGCCGCCATCGTTCATGACGATGTTCATGTCGGTGTCGCAGTCGCTGTCCTCGGCGTAGTCCAGGTCGAGGACGGGCGTGCCGCGGTAGATGCCCACGGACACCGCGGCGACCGCGCCCAGCAGCACGTCGCGCTTGATCTCGTTGCGCTGGCGCAGCCAGCCGATCGCATCGGCCAGCGCGACATAGGCGCCGGTGATGGCGGCGGTGCGGGTGCCGCCGTCAGCCTGGATCACGTCGCAATCCAGGGTGATGGTGCGTTCGCCGAGGGCGGCGCGATCCACGCAGGCGCGCAGCGCGCGGCCGATCAGGCGCTGGATTTCCAGCGTGCGCCCGCCCTGCCTGCCGCGCGCGGCTTCGCGATCGCCGCGGGTATGGGTGGCGCGCGGCAGCATGCCGTACTCGGCGGTCACCCAGCCTTCGCCCTTGCCGCGCAGGAACGAGGGGACCTTGTTCTCGACGCTGGCGGTGCACAACACCCGGGTCTCGCCGAAGCGGATCAGCACCGAACCTTCGGCGTGGCGGGTGTAGCCGCGCTCGATGCGGACCTCGCGCATCTGATCGGGAAGGCGGCCGCTGGGACGAAGGACGGTCATGCAGGGAACTCGGCAGGAGGGAAGAGCGGAAGACCGCGTGGGCCGGAAGGCCCGCGATTCGGCCGACCGGGGCGCGCTAGGGTACCATTCGCGCTTTCGATCCGACCGGGTTTCCCATGATCCGCAGCATGACCGCCTTCGCCGCCGTCGAACGCGCCACGTCCGGTGGCACGCTGACCGGCGAACTGCGCGCGGTCAACCACCGTTTCCTGGAACTGGGCACGCGCCTGCCCGAAGAGCTGCGCGCGCTGGAACCGGCCCTGCGCGAACGCGTGTCCGCGCGCGTGTCCCGCGGCAAGCTCGATTTCACCCTGCGCCTGCGTGCGCCGGAGGGCGAGGGCGCGCTGCAGATCAATGCCGCGCTGGTCGGCCAGCTCTCCGAACTGGCGCTGGATCTCCATGCGCGCTTCCCGGCCCTGCGCACCGGATTCACCGATCTGCTGCAATTCCCCGGCGTGTTGCAGAGCAAGGCGGTGGACCAGGCGGTGCTGCAGGCGGAAGCGCTGGCGCTGGTGGACGCGGTGGTCGATCAGTTCGTCGCCGCGCGCGAGCGCGAGGGCCAGAAGCTGGTCGCCGCCATCCTGGAGCGCGTCGATGCCATCGCCGCGCGCGCGGCCGAAGTGCGCGAACTGATTCCGGCCATCCGCGCCGGCCAGCGGCAGAAGCTGGAAACCCGCCTGGCCGATCTGGCCCAGCCCGCCGATCCCGGCCGGCTGGAGCAGGAACTGGTGCTGTGGCTGCAGAAGCTGGACGTGGACGAGGAACTCGATCGGCTGGACAGCCATGTCAAGGAAATCCGCCGCGTGCTCAAGCAGGCCGAGCCGGTCGGCCGCCGCCTGGATTTCCTGTTGCAGGAGTTCAACCGCGAAGCCAACACCCTGGGCTCCAAGTCGGTCGATACCCGCACCACCAATCTGGCGGTCGAACTGAAAGTCCTGATCGACCAGATCCGCGAACAAGTGCAGAACATAGAATGAGCCGCCGCGGCACCCTCTACATCGTTGCCGCGCCTTCGGGCGCGGGCAAGAGCAGCATCGTCAACGCCGTGCTGGCCCGGGATCCGGAAATCGCGCTGTCGATCTCCTTCACCTCGCGCGCGCCGCGCCCCGGCGAGCGGCATGCGCAGCATTACCACTTCATCGGCGCGGACGAGTTCCAGTCGATGATCCGCGCCGGCGACTTCTTCGAGTACGCCCTGGTGCACGGCGACTGGAAAGGCACCGCGCGGCAGTCGGTCGAACCGCAGTTGTGCGCGGGCAAGGACGTGCTGCTGGAGATCGACTGGCAGGGCGCGCGGCAGGTGCGCGAAAAGGTGCCCGACGCGGTCAGCGTGTTCATCCTGCCGCCTTCGCGCGACGCCCTGGAGCAGCGCATGCGCGCACGCGGGCAGGACAGCGAGGAGGTGATCCAGCGCCGGCTGGCCGCGGCACGCGAGGAGATGTCGCATTACGACGAGTTCGACTACGTGATCGTCAACGATGTGTTCGAAACCGCATGCGACCAGATGCATGCGATCTTCACCGCCAGCCGCCTGCGCCGGGAGGCCCAGCAGCAGCGGCACGAGGCGCTGATCGGGGCGCTGCTGGACGAGTAGTCGCCGAAGCGGCCGTCTTTCGGCGCTTAACTGACTGATTTATAAAGGAACGGTTGCCTGCGGCCCGGCAAGGCCGTACAATCGCCGCCCCTTTCCCTATTCATCGCGCGGCCCCTGCGGTCGCCGGGAGCCCGCATGGCCCGCATCACCGTCGAAGATTGCCTGGAAGTCGTCAACAACCGTTTCGAGCTGGTCACGATGGCCGCCCGGCGCGCCCGCCAGCTCGCCAACGGCGTCGAAGCCACCATCGACAACAGCGAAACCGCCGACAAGCCGACCGTGCTGGCGCTGCGTGAAATCGCCGCCCGCAAGATCGACAACGATCTGATCGACCGCGTCGAGAAGGCCGAGCGCGAGCGCGCCGAGCGCGAAGCGCTGGAGTGGGCCGCCGCCGAAGTGGTCGCCGACGAAGACATGTCCAAGGGCGACGACTGAGCCTGACCGCCGCCACCGCGAGCGCGCGGCGGCAGCACAGGCGGCATTCATCGGAAAGGCCCGCGCGAGCGGGCTTTTCGCGTTTTCCGGGTTTGCCGTCCCGCCACGTCTGCACTAGGCTGGCGCCATGAACCCAGGCCGTACCGCCAAGGCGCTCCGTACCCCCGCTTCGTCGCATGGCGGCGGCGTGCCGGACTACCTCGCCCAATTCGAAAAGACCGCCCGCTACCTGCCCCAGGATCAACTGCCGCTGCTGCGCCGCGCCTGGGAAGTCGGTGCCGCCGCGCACGCCGGGCAGACCCGCAAATCCGGCGAACCCTACATCACCCATCCGGTGGCGGTGGCCGGCGTGCTGGCCGAACTGGGCATGGACGCGGAGACCCTGATCGCCGCCATCCTCCACGACACCATCGAGGACACCCCGCTGACCCGCGACGAGATCGCCGGGGAGTTCGGCGAGTCGGTGGCGGAGCTGGTCGACGGCGTCACCAAGCTGGACAAGCTGAAGTTCCGGGATCGCCAGGAAGCGGCGGCCGAGAGCTTCCGCAAGATGCTGCTGGCGATGTCGCGCGACCTGCGCGTGATCATGATCAAGCTGGCCGATCGCCTGCACAACATGCGCACGCTCGGCGCGCAGGGTGCGGAGGCGCGCCAGCGCATCGCCCGCGAAACCCTGGAAATCTACGCGCCCATCGCCCAGCGCCTGGGCATGAACCTGGTCAAGTCGGAACTGCAGGATCTCGGCTTCCGCGCGCTGCATCCCTGGCGGCACGCGGTGATCGACAAGCACATCCGCAGCCAGCCGGTGATGCGCCGCGAATCGATGGCGCAGATCGAGGCCCACCTGTCGCAGCGACTCGCCAAGGAGGGCATCGAGCATCGCCTGGTCAGCCGCATCAAGACGCCCTGGAGCATCTACAACAAGATGCGCGCGGAGGGCAAAAGCTTCGACCAGGTGATGGATGTGTTCGGCTTCCGCGTGGTGGTCGAGTCGGTGCCCGCCTGTTACCACGCCCTCGGCGCGGTGCACGCGCAGTACAAGCCGCTGGACGGACGCTTCCGCGATTTCATCGCCATTCCCAAGGCCAACGGCTACCAGTCGCTGCACACCGTGCTGTTCGGTCCCTACGGATCGCCGATCGAGGTGCAGATCCGCACCCAGGAAATGGATCTCATCGCCGAACGCGGCATCGCCGCGCACTGGACCTACAAGTTCGGCACCGATTCGCCCAACAGCGCGCAGAACCGGGCGCACGCGTGGATCAGCGAGCTGATCGACAACCAGCGCGCGGCCGGCTCGTCGCTGGAATTCCTGGAGAACGTCAAGGTCGATCTGTTCCCGGACGAGGTCTACCTGTTCACGCCCAAGGGCAAGATCCTGGCCCTGCCCCGGAATTCGACCGCGCTGGATTTCGCCTACGCGGTGCACACCGACGTCGGCAACCAGGCCGTGGCTTCGCGGGTGGACAAGAAACTGGTCCCGCTGCGCACCAAGCTCACCAGCGGCCAGAGCGTGGAGATCATCACCGCCAAGTCCGCCGCGCCCAAGCCGCAGTGGCTTGAGTTCGTCGTCACCAGCAAGGCGCGCACGGCCATCCGCCACCAGCTCAAGCAACTGGAACACGAAGACGCGGTGCAACTGGGGCACCGGATGCTGGATCGCGCGCTGGAGGAACTGGACAGCTCGCTGGAGCGGCTGCCGCAGCAGCGCCTGGACACGTTCCTGGCCGAACACCGCTATCCGCGCCTGGAAGCGCTGCTCGCCGACGTCGCGCTCGGCAACTGGATGCCGGCGCAGGCCGCGCAGGCACTCACCGCGCATGCCGAGCTGCGGGCCGGCGGCCATTCGCGCCACTCGCAGGAAAAGATCCTGATCAAGGGCACCGAGCGCGGCGTGGTCAGTTTCGCCAACTGCTGCCAGCCGATTCCCGGCGACGAAATCATGGGTTACCACACCGCCGGCAAGGGCATCGTGGTGCACCGGATGGACTGTCCCAACGTCACCGAATTCCGCAAATCGCCCGAGCGCTGGGTGCCGATCGCGTGGGACGCCAACGTCACCGGCGACTACGACGCCTCGCTGTTGATCGACGTCGAGAACCGCCCCGGCGTGCTGGCCCAGGTCGCCGCCGCGGTGGCCAAGAGCCAATCCAACATTGAGCGCGTGGAATACCTGGAACGCGACATCAACGTGGCGGTGCTGCGTTTCTCCATCCAGGTACGCGACCGCAACCACCTGGCCGAAGTGATGCGCCGGCTGCGCCGGCTCAACGTCGTCCACGGCGTCCGCCGGCAGTAGGGCGGACCTGATCCGCCGCTTTTCCCGATCATCGTCGGCTTTCGAAGGTTCGAGCGGCGGATCGCCTGCGTTGCGGTTTCGCGGGGCAAGCTCCGCACTACGGCAAAAGCGCGGATGCGGCGGCGCGGCGGCCTGACCGCCGACCGTTTCCGGCGCCTCGGGTAGAATTCCCGGCTTTCCAGACAGGAGCGCTCCATGAGCAAGCAGATCATCCACACGGAACAGGCGCCGGCCGCCATCGGTCCGTATTCGCAGGCCGTGCGCGCCGGCAATACCGTTTATTTCTCGGGCCAGATTCCGCTGGATCCGGCGACCGGCAACCTGGTCGAAGGCGACATCGAGGCGCAGGCGCGCCGCGCGTTCGACAACCTGAAGGCGGTGGCCGAAGCCGCCGGCGGTTCGCTCGGCGACATCGTCCGCCTGGGCCTGTACCTGACCGATCTGGGCGAGTTCGCCAAGGTCAATGCGGTGATGCAGGACTATTTCCAGGCGCCGTTCCCGGCGCGTTCCACCATCGAAGTGGCCGGCTTGCCGAAGGGCGCGGCGTTCGAGGTCGACGCGGTGATGGTCACCGGATGATCCCCGCGCCGCGGCGCGCGATCACACCATGCGATCGCGCGCTTCGCTGGGCGTGTGCCCGGTCCAGCGCTTGAACGCGCGGCGGAACTCGCGCACGTCGTTGAAGCCGAGCTGGCTGCCGATGTAGGCGATGGTCAGCTCGCGGTCCTGCAGCAGTTCCAGCGCGCGATCGGTGCGCACGCGGTCGTGGATGTCGCTGAAGCGCTGGCCTTCGTCCGCCAGTTGCCGGCGCAGCGTGCGCTCGCTCAGGTGCAGCGCGGTCGCGATTTCGGTCATCTGCGGGTTCTCGCGCAGGCGCGGCCGCAATTGGCGTTCCACCGCCGCGGTGGTCTCGCCGGACGAGGCGACCGCCGCCAACTGCGCATGGCAGAGCGCAAGCACCTGCTGCGAACCGACCGGGTTGTAGTTGGAGAACGGCAGCGCGAACCAGCTGCGATCCACCAGCATCCGGTTCTGGCTCTGGCGGAACCGCACCTCGCACTCGAACATGCGGCTGTACTTGCTGGCGTACGCAGGCGCCGGATAGCTCAGGTCCAGCCGTACCGGATGGAACGCCGGGCCGGCCAGTTCGCGCGCCAGCATCAGCACGCTGGAAAACATTTCCTCGCACAGGAACGGCAGGATCTCCGGCAGATCCAGCGGCGTGGTCGCGACCACGGCCACCACGCCGGCTTCGTCCTGCATCAGTTGCAGATCCATCAGCGGTCCCAGGTTGCGCTGGTAGGTCAGGCCGATGTTGACCGCCTCGCCGAAGTTCGGCGCCATCCGCATCGCCAGCCCCAGCAGCCCGAAGTTGCTGCCGTTCTGGTTGCCACCCAACTTCAGCCCGACGTCCTCGATGGGCAGGGTCGGCAGCGCCCGCCGGATGACCTCGGTGGCCTGCCGGTAGGAAACCCGCGCCTGCGGGTCCTGGATCTCGCGCGGCGTCAGCCGCAGCCCGCTGAACCAGGGTTCGCAGTTCACGCCCAGCTCGCCCGCCAGCAGCACCAGGCTGCACAGCATGTTGGTCGGCAGATTGGCGATGGACAGGCGGTTGCCCCCGTCCAGGCCCGGTTTACGGCGCATCGAAGCCCCTCCAGCTTGTCCGCTTTGCCCCCCCAAGTATGCCGCTCCTGCCCTATTTCAGGGAAACCAGTGGGACAAGACTCTCGATTACTGAATTCGCACGCGTATGGTGGCCGCCGGCCGCCGCGCGATGACCGGGGAGGGAATGCGATGCAGCGGACGATGTTGATGGCGGGCCTGGCACTGGCGCTGGCGGCCTGCCAGCCGAAGACCGACGAGCAGGCACCGAAGGCCGACGCGGCGGGCACGGACTTCGCGCGGAAGCTCCACGAGCGACTGCTCGACGCCAAGCCCGGCGACGTCATCGAGATTCCCGCGGGCGTCTACCACTTCGATCGCAGCCTGACCCTGCGCGCGGACAGCGTGACGATCCGCGGTGCCGGCATGGACAAGACCGTGCTCAGCTTCAAGGGCCAGAAGGCCGGCGCGGAAGGCCTGCTGGTCAACGGCGACGACTTCGCCATCGAGAACCTGACCATCCAGGACTCCAAGGGCGACGGGCTGAAGATCAGCGAGTCCGAGAACATCACCATCCGCGGCGTGAAGGTGGAATGGACCGGCGGTCCCAGCACCAGGAACGGCGCCTACGGCCTCTATCCGGTGCTGGCGAAGAACGTGCTGATCGAGGACTCGGTTTCCATCGGCGCGTCCGACGCGGGCATCTACGTGGGCCAGTCCGACGGCGTCATCGTGCGGCGCAGCCGCGCGGAGAAGAACGTGGCCGGCATCGAAATCGAGAACACCATCAACGCCGACGTTTACGAGAACGTCGCCACCGGCAACACCGGCGGCATCCTGGTGTTCAACATGCCGGGGCTCAAGCAGCAGGGCGGCAACATCCGGGTGTACAACAACAAGGTGATCGCCAACAACCACGAGAACTTCGGCGCGAAGGGAACGCCGGTCGCCAGCGTGCCCGCCGGTTCCGGCGTCGTGGTGAACTCCAACGACGACATCGAGATCTTCGGCAACGAGATCCGCGACAACGCGACCACCAACATCATCATTTCCAGCGTGTATTCCACCGGCTACAAGGATTCGAGCAAGTCGGAGACCTTCGATCCTTATCCGGAACGCATTTACGTGCACGGCAACACGCTGTCCGGTGGCGGCGATTCGCCCGACGGTTTCGATCTGAAGGCGCTCAAGGTGGCGATGTACGGCCTGCGCGGGAATTTTCCGGACGTGCTCTGGGACGGTTACTACAACAAGGACCGCAAGGTCGACGGCCAGGCGCGCGGACCGGAGATCTGCCTGCGCGACGTCAGCGGCGTGATCAACGCGGACGGTCCCGGCGGCTACAAGAATCCGAGCAAGGACACGCAGGCCTTCCAGTGCGAACTGCCGCGCCTGCCCGCGGTGGATCTGAAGCGGGGTTGAGCACGATGCGGAAGTCCCGGGCCGCGCGCGTGGCCATCGCCGCGTTGCTGGCTGCCGTGCTGATGACGGGCTGCCGGCGTCCGCAGGAAGTGACGTTCTTCGCCGAGGGGCAGCCCGCCAGCCTGGACGACTGGCATGTGCTGCGCATCGAGGACGGACGCCTGCGCCTGAATGCAGGCGTGGTGCCCTACGATCTCAACACGCCGCTGTTCAGCGACTACGCGCACAAGCTGCGCACGATCTGGATGCCTAAGGGCAGGAGCGCCGCGTATCGGGCCGACGCGGCGTTCGATTTCCCGGTCGGTACCATCATCAGCAAGACCTTCTACTATCCGCTGCCGGCGGGACAGGCATGGGACGGCCGTTCGGTCGCGCGCACGCCGCCGTCGGCCAGCGTGCTGGAGCAGGAATCGCTGGATCTGGCGAAGGTGCGCCTGATCGAAACCCGCCTGCTGGTGCGGCGCGAGTCCGGCTGGGTGGCGATGCCCTATGTCTGGAACGAAGCGCAGACCGAAGCCACCCTCAAGCGCACCGGCGATCTGATCACGCTCGATCTGGTCGATGCGTCCGGCCGGCGCGAGGAAGCCGCCTACCAGGTGCCGGATCAGAACCAATGCGGCGGCTGCCACATGACCGACAACCGTTCGCGGCAGTTGTCGCCGATCGGCCCCAAGGCGCGCCACCTGAACCGCGATTTCGACTATCGCGGCGGGCGCGAGAACCAACTGGCGCACCTGGCGCGCGTCGGTTATCTCACCGGCGCGCCCGCACCGGCGCAGGCACCGCGCGATGCCGACTGGATGGACGCGGCCGATGCCAGCCTGGACGCGCGCGCGCGCGCCTACCTGGACGTGAACTGCGGCCATTGCCACAGCCCGACCGGACCGGCGATCACCTCCGGCCTGTGGCTGGACGCGGGCACGCGGGATCGGTTGAAGCTGGGCTTCTGCAAACAGCCGATCGCCGCGGGCAAGGGCACCGGCAATCGCCGCCACGACATCGAACCCGGCAAGCCGGACGAATCCATCCTGAGTTTCCGCATGGATAGCGCGGATCCGGCGGTGATGATGCCGGAGCTGGGGCGTTCGGTGGTGCATCGCGAAGGCGTCGAGCTGATTGATGCGTGGATCCGCGCGCAGCACGGCAGTTGTGATGGGGAGGCGCCGGGGGGAGAAGCGGTACCGGCGTCCATCTAGGGGTCATCCGTAAAGACAATGCTTCTGGGAGGGAGTGATGAAGTCGAATCAACGGTGTCTGGTGGTGGGGCTGCGGCGCGCCCTGTTCGGAAGCTGCGCTTTGCTGGGAGTTTCGGCGGCCGCGTGGGGGCAGGCCGCGCCGGCGCAGGATGATGCGACCACGCTGGACACCATCAAGGTGACCGCGCAGAGCCGCGAGCAGGAACTGAAGGACGTGCCGATCGCCATCAACGTCCTCAACGGCGAGATGATCGATCAGGTGGCCGCCACCGACATCGGCGATCTGGACATGTTCGTGCCCGGCCTGGAAGTCACCGACGGCAGCCCGACCCAGCCGCGCTACGCGATCCGCGGCATTTCCACCGGCGACTTCGGCATCGGCACGGATCCGGCGGTGGGCGTCTACATCGACGGCGTGTATTCGGCGCGCACCGGCGGCGCGATGCTGGCGTTCAACGACATCGAGCGCATCGAGGTGCTGAAGGGACCGCAGGGCACGTTGTTCGGGCGCAACAGCGCCGCCGGCGCGGTGTCCATCATCACCAACAAGCCGAGCAACGTGGCCGAGGGCAATGCCCGGATCCGCGTGGGCGAGGACGGCCGCCGCTACCTGTCCGGCCTGTTCAACGTGCCGTTCGGCGAACGCCACGCGCTGCGTTTCAGCGCGCTGTCCAACCACAGTGACGGCTGGATGACCGACGCGGCGACCGGCGACCGGCTCAACCCCGAGGACACGGTCGCGCTGCGCGCCGCATGGCGCTCGGATCTGGGCGAATCGACCACGCTCAACCTGTCCTGGGACTACGAGAACATCGATCAGCTCGCGCGGCCGGCGATCGGCCTGGTGGCACTGGACCCGTATCCGGCGCCGGCGCCGTACCCGGCCAATCCGGCCAATTACGTGAATCCGCTCAGGGCGCCGGTGTTCAACGACGTGGTGAACAACGAGGAGTCGCGCACCTTCAACGGCGTGACCCTGCAGATCGATCACGCGTTCCCGTGGGGCAGCCTGCAGTCGACCACCGCGGTGCGCGACTTCGAGACGGTCAATCGCGAAGACGAGGACGGCACCAACCGCATCAACCTTTACTTCGACACCGCCAACCTCGAGAGCAACCGCAGCTACTACCAGGAATTCAAGTTCTCCGGCGTGTCCGGCAAGTTCGACTGGGTGGCCGGCGCGAGCTGGTTCAAGGAGGAAGCCGACCAGACCAGCGAGACCAACCTGTTCACCGACAGCGTGGGCACGGCGATGGGCAACCTGCCGAACTTCGGCGGCGTGAACATCATCGCTTTGCTGGATCAGGTCCTGGAAGGCGCCGGCTTGCCGCTGCGCCTGCAGGGCCACCCGTGGCGCGAAAGCATGATCAACCAGGGCAAGGCCGAGGCCTATGCCGCGTTCGGCGACGTCATCTGGCACGTCAACGACCGCTGGAACCTGACGTTCGGACTGCGCCTGACCCACGATCGCAAGGAGTTCAGCTGGTTCAACGGCCCGCGCGAGGCGGCCACCCTGGATGCCACGGTGGCGATGCTGGATCAGCAGGGCTTCTTCGATCTGCTGCAGCAAATGGGATATCCGGTCAGCGCGGACATGTTCAACCAGGATTTCGTGTTCGCCTTCGGCCAACTGGAGGGCGTGAAGAACAGCCGCAAGAAGTCCTGGACCGATCTCAGTCCGCGCTTCGTGGTCGATTACGCGGTCAGCGACAACACCATGGTGTTCGGTTCGCTCGCCAAGGGCTACAAGGCCGGCGGCTTCAACAGCGTGCAGCCGCAGTCGCAGTTCGACAACGAGGACGTCTGGAATGCCGAGTTCGGCATCAAGACGGTATTCCCCGAGCAGAAGCTGTCGCTCAACGCCTCCGGTTACTACTACGTCTACAAGGACCGGCAGGCGATCAGCCTGGATCTGAACACGGCCGGTTCCGGCGTGCCCCGCTATGTCGTGGATACCAGCGACATGCAGGCGTGGGGCGTGGACGTGGACCTGCAATGGCGCCCGGTGGTCGGGCTCGACCTGAGCTTCAATACGTCGTTCATCGATGCCACCTACAAGGACGGCCTGTCCACCAACGGACGCGACATCTCCGGCGATCCGACCGGCGAGCCGTATCTGTCGGCGTCGCTGGGCGCGGGCTATACCTGGAACCTGGGTGACGCCGGCGACCTGCGTTTCTCGCTGCTGCATGCCTACCGTGGCAAGAGCCGCTGCAACGCCGAATCGGAGACGCAGGGCACCTGCCAGGCCAGCCCGGCCTTCCGCACGGGCGAGGCGCAGAACCGCACCGACGTGCGCGTGCAGTGGTCGTCGGCCGACGGCACCTGGGGCATCGGCGTGTACAGCAACAATGTGTTCGACAAGCGCTACGTGACCGGGGTGAACAACATTTCCGCCTCGGTGCTGGGCACGCCCTTCGCGTCCATCTCGGCCCCGCGCCAGGTCGGCGTGGAGTTCAGCGCCCGGTTCTGACGCCGGCAGGCGGTTCCGGCACGCGCCGGAACCGCGCCCGGGCTGGCAATCTCACCGCGATTCCCGGCATGCTTGTCACCATGCCGCATGCCAGTCCCGGGGCCGAAGAGGTGGCCCGTCTTCCGATCGCGTCGCTGAAAGGCGTGGGCGCGCGCATCGCCGAAAAGCTGGCGGCGCGCGGCCTGCTGACGCTGCAGGATCTGTGGCTGCACCTGCCGCTGCGCTACGAGGATCGCACCGCGTTGACGCCGATCCGCGCCCTCCGGCCCGGCGTGCCGGCGCAACTGGAAGGCCGGGTGGAAGCGGTCGAGCGCGGCTTCCGCTACCGGCCGGTGCTGCGGGTGGCGGTCAGCGACGATTCGCACGCGACCGTGGTGCTGCGGTTCTTCCATTTCCGCGCCGCGCAGGTGGCGCAGTTCGCGCCCGGCACGCGGGTGCGCTGCTATGGCACGCCCAAACCCGGCCAGCATGGCCTGGAAATCGTCCATCCCAGTTACCGGGTGCTCGACGCGGAGGCGGACGTGGCGCTCGGCGACGCGCTGGATCCCATTTATCCGGCGGTCGAAGGCGTGGGACCGGCGAGCCTGCGCAAGCTGGTCGGCCAGGCGCTGGACCGGCTGCCGGCGGACGCCTCGCTGGAATTGCTGCCGGACGCGCTGCTGCGTGAATCCGGCCTGCCTTCGCTGCGCGAAGCACTGCTCGTCATGCACCGGCCGCCGCGCGACGCCGATCTGCAGGCGCTGTCGCAAGGGCGGCATCCGGCCCAACGCCGGCTGGCGATCGAGGAATTGCTCGCCCACCACCTGAGCCTGCGCCGCCAGCGCATCGCCCTGCAGCGCCATCGCGCGCCGGCATTGACCGGGCGCGGCACGCTGGCCAGCCAACTCGCGAAGTCACTGCCGTTCCGCCTGACCGGCGCGCAGCAGCGCGTGTTCAAGCAGATCCGCGAGGACCTGCGCCGGCCGTCGCCGATGCTGCGGTTGGTGCAGGGCGACGTCGGCAGCGGCAAGACCGTGGTGGCGGCGATGGCGGCGATGCTGGCGGTGGAGGTGGGCCGTCAGGCCGCGCTGGCCGCGCCCACCGAATTGCTGGCCGAACAGCATCTGGCCAACCTGCGGCAGTGGCTGGAGCCGCTGGGCGTCCGGGTCGCGTGGCTGGCCGGCAAGGTCACCGGCAAGGCGCGCGCGCAGGTGCTGGAAGAGGTCGCTTCGGGCAGTGCGCAGGTCGTGGTGGGCACGCATGCGCTGATGCAGGAGGCGGTCACGTTCCAGGATCTCGCGCTGGCAATCGTCGACGAGCAGCACCGTTTCGGCGTGCATCAGCGGCTGGCGCTGCGCGACAAGGGCGCCAGCGGCGAGTCGGTTCCGCATCAACTGGTGATGACCGCCACCCCGATTCCGCGCACGCTGGCGATGGCGGCGTACGCCGACCTCGACGTGTCGGCCATCGACGAATTGCCGCCGGGCCGCACGCCGGTGCACACCGTGGCGTTCAGTGCGGAACGGCGGCCGGAACTGGTCGAACGCATCCGTGCCGCCTGCGCCGAGGGACGCCAGGCCTATTGGGTGTGCACGCTGATCGACGACAGCGACGAAGTGGTCGCGCAGGCCGCGCAGACCACCTACGAGCAGCTTTCCGCCGCGCTGCCCGAACTGCGCATCGCGCTGGTCCACGGACGCATGAAGGCGGCGGAGAAGCAGGCGGCGATGCGCGCGTTCAAGCAGGGCGAGAGCGATCTGCTGGTCGCCACCACGGTGATCGAAGTCGGCGTGGACGTGCCCAACGCTTCGCTGATGATCATCGAGAACGCCGAGCGCCTCGGCCTGGCGCAGCTGCACCAGCTGCGCGGGCGGGTCGGTCGCGGCGCGACGGCGTCGACCTGCGTGTTGATGTACCAGGCGCCGCTCTCGCAGATGGCCAAGCAGCGGCTGGCGACCATGCGTGAAACCAACGACGGCTTCGTGATCGCCGAGAAGGATCTGGAACTGCGCGGTCCGGGCGAACTGCTCGGCACGCGGCAGACCGGCCTGGCGACGTTCCGGGTGGCGGATCTGGCGCGCGACGCCGCGCTTCTGCCGCAGGTGCGCGAGCTGGCCGATCGCCTGCTGGCGGAATCTCCCGTGCTGGCCGACCGCATCGTCCAGCGCTGGGTCGGCGGCGCGGCACGCTACGCCGGCGCCTGAGCCGCGACTTTCGTTCGTCATCCATCGGTGCCAGACTCGCGGGCGAGGCATGAATGAAGAAAAAGCATGAGTGACAGGATTCCACTGCTGATTGATACCGATCCCGGCGTCGACGATGCGCTGGCGCTGCTGATGGCGTTCAACGATCGGCGCCACGACGTGGTCGGCCTGACCATCGCGGCCGGCAATGTCGGCCTGGCGCACACCGTGCGCAATGCGCTGAAGCTGTGCGAGGTGTGCGGACGCGGCGATGTGCCTGTGTACGCCGGTGCGCCCGCGCCGCTGCTGCATCCGGCGCCCGACGCGGGTTACGTGCACGGGCAGGACGGTTTCGGCGATGTCGGCTACGACGCTCCCGCCAAGCAGGCGGAAGCCGAGCACGCGGCGCTGGCGATCCTGCGCCTGTCGCATGAGCACGCCGGCAGGCTGGCGCTGGTCGCGCTGGGGCCGCTGACCAACATCGCGCTGGCGCTGAAACTGGATCCGACCCTGCCGGCGCGGATCGCGCGCTTCGTGGTGATGGGCGGCGCGGTGACGTGCCACGGCAACATCACCCCGGCGGCGGAATTCAATTTCTATTTCGACCCCGAAGCCGCCCACCTGGTGTTCGAGGCGTTCGAGCGCGTCGAACTCGCCGATTGGGAAGCCACCATCGCCCACGGCCTCCATCACGACCGGGTCGCCGACTGGCTGCGGGCCGATTCGGGGCGGGCCCGGTTCTACGCCCGCATCTCGGAAAAGACCCGGCTGTGGTCGATCGACCGCCGCGGGGATTATTGGTACGCCGCCGACGCCCTGGCGATGGCTTTCGCGCTGGAGCCGGAGGGGACCCTGGAACGGGCCCTGCGGCCGCTGGCGATTGAACTGCAGGGCAGCCACGGGCGGGGCGCCAGCGTGGTCGACTGGCGGCGGGAGGGCGGCCGGCCGGACAAGGCCGACATCCTGCTCAAGTACGACCAGGAGCGGTTCGAGGCCCTGATCCGGGCGGCCCTGGCCGCCGGCTGAGCGGGCTGGACCCGGACTTGCGCCGGAAGGGGGGGCGGGCTACAATGCCGCTCTTTCCTATCCCGCAACACGGTGTGCCCGCCATGAAGGCCGACATCCATCCCGAATACCGCGAAGTCGTCTTCCACGACGTGACCTCCGATTTCAAGTTCCTGACCCGCTCGACCCTGGGCAGCAAGGAAACCACGAAGTGGGAAGACGGCAACGAATACCCGCTGATCAAGGTTGAAATTTCCTCGGCTTCGCATCCGTTCTACACGGGCAAGCACAAGGTCATCGACACCAGCGGCCGCATCGACAAGTTCCAGAAGCGCTACGCGCGCTGAGCGAACCGTCGGTTCGCCCCGCAACGGCCGCGCCAGCTGCGCGGCCGTTTGCGTTTCCGGCGTCCGCGGCCGCGTAACCGGCATTGCGTGGCGACTTATGCTTTGGTCTGAGTTTGGTCTGGAACCGAGCGACGACTCCAAAGCGCGTGTGCGATAATCGACGTTATCCGAGGCAACCCCTCCGGACTCCCGTCACACGCCGGCCGCAACGCGGTCGGTGCTTCCCCACGAAGGAGCGCACACTGTGTCCGATCTCGACCAGGTCACGCTGACCGCCGGCGACAAATCCGTCAACCTGCCGGTCCTGAAACCCACGCTGGGCAACAACTGCGTGGACATCTCCAAGTTGACCAAGGAAACCGGTCTCTTCACCTACGACTCCGGTTTCACCGCCACCGCCAGCTGCAAGTCGGCCATCACCTACATCGATGGCGACAACGGCGTGCTGCTCTACCGTGGTTACCCGATCGAGCAGTTGGCCAAGAATTCCAGCTTCCTGGAAGTGGCCTATCTGCTGATGAACGGCGAACTGCCGAGCAAGGCGGAATTCGAGAAGTTCGATCACGAAGTCACGCATCACACGATGATGCACGAGTCGCTGAAGAACTTCCTGCACGGGTTCCACTACGATGCGCACCCGATGGCGATGCTGGCCGGCACCGTCGCCTCGCTGTCCGCGTTCTACCACGACACCCTGGATCTGGAAGATCCGGAACAGCGCCGCCTGGCGGCCATCCGCCTGATCGCCAAGGTGCCGACGATCGCCGCCGCCGCCTACCGCTACTCGATTGGCTGGCCGATCCGTTATCCGCGCAACAACCTGGATTACGTCAACCGCTTCCTGCACATGATGTTCGAAGTGCCGAGCGAACCGCTGGAACTGAGCCCGGTGGTCGCCAACGCGCTGGATCTGCTGTTCATCCTGCACGCGGATCACGAGCAGAATGCATCGACCTCGACGGTCCGCCTGGTCGGTTCGACCGGCGCCAATCCGTACGCGTCCGTCGCCGCCGGCATCACCGCGCTGTGGGGTCCCGCCCACGGCGGCGCCAACGAAGCGGTGCTGAAGATGCTGGAAGAGATCGGCACCCCGGACAAGGTGGACGGCGCCGTCGCCAAGGCCAAGGACAAGGAATCCGGCTTCCGCCTGATGGGCTTCGGCCACCGCGTCTACAAGAACTTCGACCCGCGCGCCAAGATCATCCGCGAGATGACCCACAAGGTGCTGGGCGAACTGGGCGTCAACGATCCGCTGCTGGAAGTGGCGATGAAGCTGGAAGAAGCCGCGCTGAAGGACGACTACTTCATCCAGCGCAAGCTGTACCCGAACGTCGACTTCTACAGCGGCATCATCTACAAGGCGCTGAAGATTCCGACCGAGATGTTCACCGTCATGTTCGCCATCGGCCGCACCGCCGGCTGGGTGGCCCACTGGCTGGAACAGCAGGTCGACCCGGAGGCGAAGATCGGCCGTCCGCGCCAGATCTATACCGGCTACGACGTGCGCGACTACAAGGGCATCGATCAGCGCTGAGCGGTCCGCGCGTCGACCACGCACCGAAGCGCAACGCCCCGCTTTCGCGGGGCGTTCGCTTTTCAGCAGGACGAGTCGACGGCTTCGTAGCGCCGCTGCATTTCCGCGGGCGTGACGTTCTCGATGCTGTGGCCGACGTTCCAGCGATGGCCGAAGGGATCCCGCACCACGCCGGAACGCTCGCCATAGAACATGTCCCTGGGCGGCATCACCAGGGTGGCGCCCAGGGACACCGCGCGCGCGATGGTGGCGTCGGCATCGTCGACGTGGATGTGCAGGGTGTGCGACGCGGGGGCGGCGGGATCCGGGCGGGCAATGCCGAGTTCCGGATACTCCTCGCACAACATCAGCGTGGAGCCGCCCAGATCGAGTTCGGCGTGGCCGATACGCCCGCCCGGTTCGACCAGGCGGAACTTTTCGGTGGCCGCGAAGGCATCCCGATAGAAATCGATCGCCGCGCCGGCGTCGTGCACACAGAGATAGGCGAACAGTTCGTGTACGGCCATGGATGGATTCCGTTGACGGAGGAGCATGCAGCATCGCCGCCGTTGCCGAGGCGGTATTGAACGATTCGGAAATTCAATCGGTCGTCGTCTCCGCTATCGGCACATGGCGGAGCGCGCGCGGGGCCGCGCGGCGATACTGGCCCGGCGTCATGCCGGCATGCGCGCGGAATTCGCGGATCAGGTGGGCCTGGTCGCTGTACCCGCCGTCCAGCGCGACATCCGCCCACGCTGTGCCCGCGGCCGCGGCTGGCAGCACCCGCGCGAAGCGGCACAGGCCCGCGTAGCGCCGCGGCGTCATGCCCACGCCCTCGTGGAAAAGATCGGTGAAGCGCCGGGCGCTGTAACCCGCCGCGCGCGCGATGGCCAGCACCGGCATGCCGGACGCGACCTCGGCCAGCCGCGACGCCACCTGCGGATGCAGGCCGTGCCAGGGGCGCAGGCGTGCCAGCAGTCGAGCTTCCAGCAATTCCACCTGGCGGGCCGGAGTTGCGTCATGGATCCGCTCACGCAGCGCCGCGGCATCCCGGCCCCAGACGTCCTCCAGCGCGACGTGGGAATCGGCCAGTTCGTGGGGGGCGATCCCGAACAATGCCCGCAGCGCGCCGGGCCTGAAGACCACGCCGAGGGAACGGGAGCGGGGCGCCAGTTCCTTGCGATAGGCGCGTGAATGCGGGCCGGCAAGGATCAGGTCGCCGATGCTGCGTGCGTGCGGTTCTCCGTCCACCCATCTGCGCAGGGGCGTACCGTCCAGGCGCAACGCCAGGTGCGCGTGGCCATCGGGCAGCACCCATTCCTGGCCTGTCGCGCCGGATTCCACGGCAGGCCCGGATTGCCAGTAGCCGACTATCCAGCGGCGCAGCGCGGGGCAGGGCGGATGCAGGCGCACGGATGGCATTTCCGGCCGCGCTCAGCCCGGCATGCCGATCTCGTAACCGGCGATTTCCTCCTCGGCCATGACCTGTCGCAACTGCGCCGCGGAGGCGCGTCGCATCGGTTTTTCGTCGATGCTGGACAAGGGCGCCTGCCGCAGTGCGTCCTGCGGCAGCACGGTCACGTCGAAACTGAGTTCTTCCGCGCTGAACAACCACACCGGCGCGTCCAGGCCACGCTCGCGGTCCATGCGCAGCCGCCGCGTCCTGGATTCGGTGGGAATCCGGTTTTCCTCGAGGAAGCGCGCCACGGCTTCGGGATCGTCGCTGTGGACGTGCAATTGCACGGCGGCATTGCTGTCGGAAGTCCCTTCGAGGACCGGGCCGACCAGTCGCGGCGAGAATTCGTGGAAGAATTCCAGGGCGCGCAGGGCCGCCTCGCGACGCCGGCGCACGCCCTCGACGTGGGCTTCGCCGATGAAGAGGCGCTGGTATTCGCGCAGCGCGTCCTCGATTTCGCGGTTGCGCGGCAGCGAGGCGTCGTCGTGGATGCCGAGCCGGTTGGCGGCCTTGAGCTTGGCCTGGTGGAAGTCGCGGATGCCGCCCTCGGCCATCAGCCTGGCGGCCTCATGGGCGAGCCGTCGGCGGCGTTCGCGGGTGCGGGTTTCGGCGTGCTGACGGGCGTGGTGCATGGTGAGCCTCCGCGTCGAAACTAGCGGCGACTGTACACCAAGGATTGTGAATGTAAATCGGTGGATCGCGTGGCGATCCACCGATCGGAACGGACGGCGTCAGAAGATGTCGAAGGCTTCTTCGTCCGGAACCGCGTCTTCGGGGCCGAAGTCGTCGAACTGCTCGATGCGCTCCAGATCCTCGGCCTTGACCCACTCGGTCGCGCCGTTGGTGGTGACCTGGACCATGCCCGCGGGCGGGTCGTTGGCGGCGATCGGCTTGTCCTTCAGCGCCACCCGCATGTAGTCGATCCAGATCGGCAGCGCGGCCTTGCCGCCGTATTCGCGGTAACCCAGCGAACGGAAATCGTCGCGGCCGACCCAGACGGTGGTGACGTAGGTGCCGCCGAAGCCGGAGAACCAGGCGTCGCGGTGGTCGTTGGTGGAGCCGGTCTTGCCGCCCACGTCCTCGCGGCCGAGCACCTTGGCCGCGGTGCCGGTGCCGCGCTGGACCACGTCCCGCATCATCGAGACCAATTGATAGGCGGTGCGTTCGTCGATGGCGCGCGGCGCGGCGACGGTTTCGGCCGCCTGCGGCGGCTTCACCGGCGCCGTGGCGACGGCGGGCTTGGCCGGTGCCGGCTTGGGCGCGGCCGATTGCTGCGGACCGAAATTGAAGCCGTCGACCACATCGTTCGCGGGCGCGCCGCCGGCGCTGCCGAGCGAGGTGCCGCCGCAGCCGCGGCAGGCGACGGCCGGCTTTTCCTTGAACAGCACGGCACCCGAGCGGTCCTTCACTTCATCGATGAACCAGGGCGTCACCCGCGAACCGCCGTTGGCGAAGACGGCATAGCCGCGCGCGACCGACATCGGGGTGAGCGAGGCCGTGCCGAGCGACATCGACAGGTTGGGCGGCAGTTCCGCTTCCTCGAAGCCGAACTGGCTGATGTACTTGCGGGCGAAGTCCACGCCGATCGCGTCGAGCAGGCGCACCGACACCAGATTGCGCGACTGCACCAGCGCCTCGCGCAGGCGCATCGGGCCGCGGAAACCGCCGCCGTCGTTCTGCGGCCGCCACATGTGCCCGCGGCGATCACGGAACACGACCGGCGCATCGAGCACGATCGAGGCCGGGTTGAAGCCCTTCTCGAACGCGGCCGCATACAGGAACGGCTTGAA